>Ga0070762_10000014_pt1 | contig 46242 bp, 40 predicted proteins | sample HubBroMetageREF2_FD_66726 | JGI IMG/M metagenome (GOLD analysis project Ga0070762, IMG submission 66726) | Reference soil microbial communities from the Hubbard Brook experimental Forest, New Hampshire, USA - Hubbard Brook CCASE Soil... | ecosystem: Environmental > Terrestrial > Soil >...
ATGAGTGTGCGTTTGAATTCGGCATCTGCCATGTGGAACGCGCCAATTCCAAGAGATACGGAAACGGCGCAAGCTCCGAGGAAACACAGATCAAAGCTCAAGCGTTCGGCTTCGCGGATCGCAGACAGCCCGATGGCCGCGCCGGTTTCACGATCGATCTCTCCTCCCAGAACAATGACTTTGAAATTCTTTCGATCGAGGAGGGCGCTTGCGATTGAGATCGAGTTTGTGGCGATTGTAAGAGAGCGATCGGGCGGCATCTCTCTAGCCAAGGCCAAGTTGGTACTGCCGCTGTCGAGGAACACCGTCGAAACTTCAGAGACTAAGGTCAGGGCGGCCAAGGCTAAAGCGCGTTTTTCCTTCGAGTCATTCAAGAGTCTGTGTTCGAATGGGACTCCCTCCGGCGATATCGGAAGCCCGCCACCGTAAACACGTTTGCACTTGCCCTCGGCGGCTAACGCCCGCAAATCTCGACGGATGGCGTCCTCGGACACCAGGAACTCTCTCGCGAGGGCAGTGGCATTGACGGGAAGGCCGCGCAGCAGTCGACTTTCAATCTCGCTTTTTCTTATCGCCCCTGATGAACCATGCATAAACAAGAAATTACCATGCACGACCAAGAAAAACAATAGATCCACTCTCCAGCGGCTATCTAGCCTCGCGGCGAGTCTTCATCCGATTGGATCAGCTAGGACCTTGGCGACAAAGCTTGCCGTGACTGTGCACGTTGTCGCAGAAATCGTCCTGCGTACGAGCTGTGCGAGAATGCATCGTTTCCAACAGCTTCGAGTTTGCTTTGAGCGAATGGCAGAGTCCCCCAATTGGTTGGAATCGTTAGTAGTTAAAGAAAACGGAACGAGTTGTTGGAGGCGATTGTCCGGCTTTGCAAGCAGGGGTCAGCGGTTCGATTCCGGTCACGTCAACCAATTCTTTCTGTCACTTCACGGCAGCAGGCAGCGTCTCACATCGCAGCCTGCGTGCTATATAATTCCTCGCGAAATGCAGAGAGCTGCCTCCGAACTTGCGCGGTTTCAAACCGCTAGCGATCAATCGCTTTTGGTTTACTTCGGCCGGCAAATTACGCTTGGTGCTCACCAGCGCGTCAGGAAATTGCTTGGGTTGCTGGAGCGGGAACCGATTGCGGGCGTGCGCAACCTTAATCCTGCGTATTGCTCGATTCTTGTGAGCTTCGACGCGTTGCGATTGAATCACCGCGGCCTGGAAGAAATTCTGCGTGGTTACATTGACCGGCTCGACGCGATGCAAATTCCCACCGGGCGAGAGCTGCAAATTCCGACATGCTATGGCGGGGAGTTTGGCCCGGACTTAGGCGAAGTAGCTAGCCTGCGTGGGATGACGCCCGACGCAGTGATTGAATTGCACGCCTCGGTTACATACATCGTGTACTTTCTCGGATTCGTTCCTGGTTTTGCATACTTGGGTGAATTGCCGGAAGCGCTGGCGACGCCGCGGCTGGATAGCCCGCGCCGCAGCACGCCGCCAGGCAGCGTCGGGATTGCCGGCAACCAGACCGGCGTGTATCCGTTTGCAACGCCCGGCGGCTGGCGATTGATCGGGCGCACGCCCATATCGATGTTCCGCGCAGACCGCGAGGCCATGAGCTTTGTTTCCATCGGCGATCGCGTGCGCTTCACGCCGATTTCTGCAGCCCAATTCGCCGCGACGGAGCGCGGATGAGCACGATTCAGGTGCAGACGCCGGGGCTGCAGACTACGGTGCAGGATCTGGGGAGAAACGGCTTTGGTCCCGTGGGTGTTTCGCCGTCCGGCGCGGCCGATCCCATCTCGCTGCGACTGGGTAACCGACTGGTTGGGAACGACGAAAGCGCGGCTGGTCTGGAGATGATGCTGCTCGGCGGAACTTTTAGTTTTCCGGACGGAACGATCCTGGCGCTGACAGGCTCCGATTTCGGCGCGATGTTGGATGATGTCCGCCTTAACGTGGGCGCTTCGGTGGAAGCGCGGCCCGGCCAAACCCTTCGCTTGGGTCCCACGAATTCGGGAGCGCGCTGCTATCTTTGCGTGCAGGGTGGAATCGCGGTGACGCCGTTTCTGGGGAGCGCGTCCACGCACATCTTGAGCGGGCTGGGCGGGTTCGAGGGCCGAGCGTTGCGGAAGGGAGACGTGCTGCGCATCGGGTCCGCGACTAAGCCGTTCCGCAAGAGAACCATCGCGCCGGAAGCGTCGGAGCATTTGTCGCGCCGCAACGTCATGCGCGTAACTGGTGGGCCGCAGGTGGATTGGTTTTCGGAGTCGTCGCTGCGCTCGTTTTATGCGGGCACTTATCGCGTAGCCGAGCAATCGAATCGTATGGGACTTCGGCTGGAGGGCCCCGCGATAACACAGCTTGGCGCGGGACAGATGATTACCGAAGGCGTCTCGCTCGGAGCTGTTCAGGTGCCGGCGGGAGGGTCGCCCATTATTCTGTTTGTTGAGCAGCAAACTACCGGCGGCTATCCGAAGATCGCAAATGTAATTGCTGCGGATCTGCATCGCGTGGGTCAACTTCGGCCTCGCGATGAGATCCGATTTGAAGAGGTGACGTTCGATGCGTCGCGATCGCTGCTGATGGAACAGGAAAAACTTTTGGCATCGCGGGAGTTGATTCTGGAATGAAGCGCATCGATTTGAATTGCGACATGGGCGAGGTGCCCGAAGCAGTTGCCGACGGCACGCAGGAATCGTTGATGGCCTCGTTGACGTCCGTGAACATTGCTTGTGGTGGACATGCAGGCGATTCGCGAACCATGAAAGCAACGATCGAGCAGGCACTGCGCTGGAAGCTGGCTGTGGGCGCGCATCCTGGTTACGCGGATCGCGCGAATTTTGGCCGCGTGGAAATACAGCTGCCGCCGGAAGAAATCGCTGACTCCGTGCTCGAACAAGTCCAGACGCTCGCGGCGATAGCTGAGGGGTGCGGTGCGCGTGTGACGCATGTGAAACCGCACGGCGCGCTTTACAACCAGGCGGCGCGGAATCGCGCGGTGGCCGGAGCGATCGCTGATGGAGTCGGGCGTTGGTCCCGGGACGTCGTGCTCGTCGGTTTGGCTGGGTCGCTGATGCTGGATGTGTTTCGTGAAGCAGGCTTCCGTGTGGCGGCGGAAGCCTTCGCGGACCGGCGGTACGAGAGCGATGGCAGCTTGCGTTCGCGCAGATTTGAGGATGCGCTGATTCGCGATCCGGTGGAAGCGGGGCAGCAGGCATTGCGCATCGCGGAGCGGGGGACGGCGATTGCCTGCAGCGGCGCCGAGATTGCGACGAACGCGCAGACCATTTGCATCCACGGCGATACTCCGGGCGCTGCAGCGATTGCGGCGGAGGTGGCGAAAACGCTGCGCGAGGCTGGAGTGGTGATTCGCGCGCTCTCGCGATGATCTCGGGTTGAACTGCGGATGATCCAGCGATGCTCGGGCGACGAGTCGAACAACTAGAGCTGCCTTTCGGAATTTATTTTTGAACGCGCTTCTTGTGACTTTCTCCAGAGCCAGTAGGCCGGCACTCCCGACAAAATCAGAATCAAGCCTGGCCAAGTGTATTGCGGCTTGTAGCGCAACAATTGCACTTCGATGAGCGAGGCAAGCAGAAGATACATCGCCGGAAGCACCGGGTAGCCAAAGACTCGGTACGGTCGCTCCATATTCGGGCGTTGGAAGCGCAAGAGAAAAAGACCGAGGATCGTAAGGATGTAAAACATGACGACGGCGAAAACCAGAAACTCGAGCAATTGCGCGTACGTACCGGAAAGGCATAACACGCAGGCCCAGATGCATTGAACCCATAGCGCGACGGAAGGAGTGTTGCGCCGGTTTACGCTGCCGACACTTTTGAAGAACAGGCCGTCTTTGGCCATCGCGTAGTAAACGCGCGCGCCGGCCAGAATCAGTCCGTTGTTGCAGCCAAATGTGGAAATCATCACGGCGACGGCCACCAGGATCGCGCCGCTGGAGCCGACAATTACTTCTGCGACGGCCGTGCCTACACGATCGGCTGCAGCGAACTCGAGTCCACGGGCCAGCGCCGATGCTCCGTCGGGAGTTCCAGCCAGTGGCAGCACATTCAGATAAGCGAGATTGGCCAGAACGTAGAGCACCGTCACAATTCCTGTGCCGATAGCCAGCGCTAGAGGCAGGTTGCGCCTGGGATTGCGTACTTCGGATGCGATGTAGGTGACGTTGGTCCAGGCGCTGGAGGAAAACAGGGCGCCGACCATCGCGAGAGCAACCACAGTGAGGACGCTGACCCACACAGTGTTCTGCCCGGCTTGATATTGATGCAATCCGAAGAAATTCGCGTTGCGCCAAAAATCGCTGAAGTTGGAATGGCGCGCTGCATGCGTGGCGAATACGAAGCCCAGAAGTGTTAATCCGGCCAGCGCGGCAATTTTTGCGAATGTGAAAATATTCTGCACCACGGCACCGATGCGCAGGCCGCGCGTGTTCATCCAAGTGAGAAAGACGATCGAGGAAATCGCCAGCAGATTCAGTGTGTTCAGCCCGACGTTGTATGGACCCAGCGCGCCGGACCACATTTTGTAGGGGCCGAATGTTCCCAGCTTCCCAATCCACGCGGACGAAGAAACGGATGGGAACAACACGCCGGTGAAGTTCGCGAAGGCGATGGCCACCGCCGCGATCGTGGCCGTCTGAATTACGAGCAGAGTGGCCCATCCGTAGAGGAAGCCCCACATCGGGCCGAGGGACTCGCGCAAGAAAATGTACTCGCCGCCGGCGAGGGGCAATGCGGCGGCGAGTTCTCCGTAGCAGAGGGCGGCCACGGTGGTCATGAGGCCGCTGACCAGCCAGACAATCAGGAGCAACGCGGGGCTGCCAACTTGGCGGGCGATGCCGGCGGAGACGATGAAGATTCCCGAGCCGATCATCGAGCCGGCGACGATCATGCTGGCGTCGAGCAGGCCGAGACTTTTGACGAGTCCGGATTCGGCGGCAGCTGTTGCTGCGTTGTGCGGCTGGATTCGCTGCGGCATGGCGACGACTGGGAACAGTACACCGGAAGAGAGCGGTTGGCAAAAGGCGACAAAAACTAGCGATTGATTTGGGTCGCTGGTGTTTGTTTTCAGCGGTTTGCATTGGTTTTCGATTTTGTTTCGCTAGCGTTTGATTGAGGCAGTAGCGAGTGACTGGTGACGGGTGATGAGAGAGAGGCGGCATGCGATTCGTGACCGGCGAACAGTGATTCGCGAGGCGTGGCGTACGACCGGTGAACGACGGCGAGCGCTTGGGCGACGTTAGCGGCAGCGCCATTGGGGCGTTGTGAATTCGCGATTGTGAGTGCGATTTCATATTTTGGTTTCCGTTTCAGGTCATTACAAAGGGGAGGCAAAAACAGCTGGGCGACGGGACAGACGCGGTACAGAAATGGGACAGAACCAGTACTAACTGTACGAAATTTATTTGCTACCTGTACCTTTGCGCAGCAAGCGCGCAGATTTCGAGGCGGGCGGAATTGAAGCGGCGGAGGCGAGCGCTCATTACCAGGGAAGAAAATGGTGGGCGCCGAGCTTGGGTTTAATTTGGCTGACGGCTATGGAAATCAGGGCGACCACGCCTAGCATCGCCAGGCCGAAGTAGATGTCTATGTAGGAGAACAGCCTGCTTTGGGTGATGACATTATTTTGAAAGAGCTGCAATGCACCCAGGGCGGGATCGCTGCTGCCGCCGCCGTTGCGGTGAATCAGTCCGGCATATTGCGCGAGGGTGGAGCGAGTGGTGGCGTCCAGACGATTGGAGACGTCCAAGAGGCGAGAGGAATGCAGAGTCATGCGGCGATCGAACAAGACAGTGGCCGCGGTGACACCAAATGTATTGCCGAGCTGGCGCACGAAGAAGTAGGTGGTGGAAATGTCATTGACGTCGGCGATCGGCGCACTGGCGCTTACAACGTTTCCGGCAGCGAGGATAACGGGCCCGATGCAAAAGCCTTGCAGGAAAATTACGGGCGCCAAGACGATGGTGGGGGTGGTGGGCGTCCAGATATAGCAGATCGTGAAATACGTCGCGACCAAGATCAGCAATCCGCCGGCTAGCGTGCGCAGAGGACCCAAGCGGGGAACCAGCAAGTGCAGAGCGAACTGCAGCCCTAGCCCAAGGCCGAGCGTGTACATGGAAATAAAACCGCCCGCCTGCAAGGCGCTGTAGTCCTGGACGAAGCGAAGGTATTGCGGCACGACGTAAAGGCCGGCGCCGAAGAACGCTCCCACGATCAGAATCACCAGAAAATAGGTGCGCAGGGAATTGCTGCGAACGATCATGCGCAAATGAAGCACCGGCGTCTTGTTTTCGGGGCGGTAGTCCCACCAGAGAAACGCGATGAAGAGAATTGCAGCCGCAGCTAGCGCGGGACCAATCCAGTTCGACTGGAACCACAGATCCTGCTCGCCGCGGCTGGTGGCAGTTTCCAGGCAGCCCAGCGAGGCAATCAGCAGGACCGCGCCCCACACATCCACGTGACCCTCTTTCCTGCGCATAAATATGCGACCTGGCGGGACAATTTTCCAGATGAGAAAAGCACCGATCGCCAGAAAGGGAAAATCAACCAGGAAAGCATAATTCCAGTGAAACGTATCGGTGACCCACCCCATGACAGCGGGATACGGGACCTCAAAAGCAGAAAGAACGAGGTAAAGCCGGGTGACTGCCGCCAACCTCGCCTTCCCCGGAAACAGCACCCCGGAGAGAATGACGACGCGCACCAGAAACGCGCCGCCGCCAAATCCCATAATCAAGCGTGAGACAAGCAGCTGCGTGAGATTACCGGTGCTGAGCACACAGCCCATCGCTCCCGTGGCATAGATCGCGATACTTAACAGCAAGTGACTCCTGGTGCCAATGACGCGTGTCATCCAGTACGCCAGTGCGATGGAGCAGAGGTAGCCTACGTTATAGAGAATTATGACCCAGCTGATTTGATCGGAACTGGCGCCTACGTTGCCCTGCATGTCCGGGAGGAAGACGTTGATGGAGAGGCGGTTGGAAATTTCGATGGCGGCAACCATGCCCACGGTGAGGAGCATGGCCAAGCGGCGCCCGTAAGACAGGGTCGGCACTATGCTATTGAGGAACCGCACCTCTTCCAGTTCCCAGGATTCCGGGGGACTACTACTTAGATAGCTCATTGCGCCTCTTCCCAGTCAGCGGGTGTAAATAGTCGCTTCCACGTTCATGCCAGGCCGCAGCACGAGATTCGGATTCTTGTTTGGCTTGACCATGATTTTCACCGGAATACGCTGCACGACTTTGATGAAATTCCCGGTCGCGTTTTGCGGCGGGAGCAAGGCCTGCCGCGAACCGGCGGCTCCGGCAAGGGAATCGACCACGCCTTCGAACTCTTGGTGGTAGGTATCCACGTGAATGTGGACTTTCTGACCGGGTGCGACGTTTTCGAGTTGAGTTTCCTTGAAATTCGCGGTGACGTAGATCTGATCGAGAGGCACGATGGTGAACAGTAATTGTCCCGGCGAAACGTACTGACCCAGATCCACGGACTTCTGGGTAACCTGCCCGGTGATTGGGGCGGTGATGTGCGTGTAAGCAAGGTTCAATTCGGCTTGTTGCAGCGCGGCTTTGGCGCGTTCGACCGCGGCGAGCGCCGATTTGTAGGTGGCTTCGGCGATGGGCACCTGCTGCTCGCGCGCTTTAGTCTCCATGAATTGAGACTCCGAGCGCGACACCTTCGCCTGCGCGGAATGCGCATTCGCGCGCGCAATCAGCACGGCTTGTTGCGCGGCGGAAAGTTGCTGCTCGGCTGCCGCCAGATCGCTTTTCGCCACGCGCGCGGTAGCTTCGACGGCATCGAATTGATATTTGGAGACGTCGTCGGTGCCGAGCAAAGGTGTGTAACGGGCTAGATCGCTTTGCGCGCGTTCGTTGGTGGCGCGTTTTGCAGCAACGTTGGCCTCGGCGACCTGCAGATTCGCAGTGGCGGACTGTTCGAGTTGCGCCTGGGAGCTGATGTAATCGGCGGCGTCGGATTCTTTTTGAGCGACGGCGCCGCTGGTACTGTGAGTGGTGGTTGCGCGCGTGAGGCCGATTTGGATTTGCGCGGAGTTTGCCTGGGCCTCGGCGAAATCGAGATTGGCTTTGGCTTGCGCGACTTCTGCTTCGTACTCGCGCGGATCAATCTGCACCAGGAGGTCGCCTTCTTTTACTGGAGTATTGTCGTTGATGAGGAGGTCTACGACGTAGCCGGGAACTTGCGGAGCGACGGCGGTGATGTGGCAATCCACTTGCGCGTCGTCGGTGGTGACGCGGCCGGTGAAGATGTACCACGCGACGGCGAGCAGGAGCAGGGCCGCGACGATCGCGCCCTTCGCGAAGGGATTCAAATCGCGAATCCTGCGGCTCAAAGAAAAGGGAGCTGGCGGGGGTGGCGACTGCGGAGCTGCAAATGGTGCGTCTGCGCTGGGCGATGCAGTGGGCGCTGGTGGATTGGAGCTCATTGTTCGGTTCACCTCTTACTTCGCGTACATTGCTTCGATTTCACCTGTGGCGCGAGCCAGCGATGCGCGAGACAAATTAAATTGATACAAAGCAGCGATTTGATTGTCGTTGGCACGGGCTAGCTCGTCTTGCGCGGTGATGACTTCGACGTTGGTGGTGACGCCAGCCGCAAAGCGGCGCTGCGCCTGGGCCACTTCTTCCTGAGCCAGCTGAAGGCCCAAATTCGCGACGTCCACCGAATTGCGCGCGGCCGTAAGTTCATCGAGAGCGGATTTTACTTCATTCACGATTTGCGCTTCCAGTTGGCGGCGATTTTCGGCGACGTGCTGCTCTTCCAGCTTGGCGCGGGCTTCTTCGGCGCGTATGCGGCCACCGGTGAAAAGCGGAAATTCCAAAGAGAGCGCATAGGTGTAGGCCGGAATACCGTTGTTGAAGCGGGATCCCTGGTAATACCAGAAGCCCGAAAAATCCAGTTGCGGCAGGCGCTGTTCACCCGCCGCATCTGTGGTCAGCTTGGCGATGCGTTGCTGCGAATTGAAGGAGTGAATTTCCGGCCGGGAGGTTAGTGCCTGGTCGAGCAACGCCTGTTTGTCGAGCGCGGGAAGGTCGTAGAAATCCAGGTGGTCAGAGACTTCGAGATCCTGGTCGCGAGGCAAATCGAGGAGCGCGGCCAAGCCGTACTTGGTGGTGTGCGTCAGTGTTTCGGCGTCAATCAGAGTCTGGCGCTCGTTTTGTAGTTCGACGTTGGCGCGCACGGTGTCAATATTCAGACCGATACCAGTTTTTTGCAATTCGGTGGCCTGTTCGTAGAGGCGTTGTGCGAGTGCGACACGGGATTTGGCGGCGTCGCGCGTGGCCAGAGCGCGCAGAATCAGGAGGTATTGGTCCACGACGGCATTTACCACAATTTCGCGCGCGCTCTGTTCGTCGGCCCGCGCCTGGTGCGTGCCTTCGCGGCCGATCTGGTACGCGCGAATTTTCGGGAAGTCCAGGATGGTTTGCGAAAAAGTGGGTCCGGCTTGGATAACCTGAAAGGGCCCTGCGTCGACTCGCTTTTGAGCGCGTTCGATGCTCTGAAAGTTGTACTGATTTACCGAGCCGGACGCGGCGATGTTGGCCTGGGGAAGGAGAGCCGAGCGAGCGATCTGGCTACTGCGGTCGCTTTCGGAAACCAGCAGTTGCGCAATGATGCGCTGGGGATTCTGCTTGAGCGCGAGCTGCACAGCCTGTCTCAACGTGAGTTGCAACGGCGCGGGCACGGCCGCGGGCTGCAGCTGCGCGGAAGAAACGAGCGGAAACGTTACGAGCAGAATTGAAACTCGTAGGACAAATATTTGCCGGAGACGCGCGGCCATCGATAAACCTCCCAAACGCTCGAACAGAAGCCGAACTGAATTCTAACCTTATTTAGAGTCTGTTCGCCTGCCCGGAGGGTGCAGCTACTGGCGGCAGAGGAAGAGGGCGCCGTGGCTGGAGCTGTGCGTTCATCCCTCGGATTCAGTGGAAGGGCGCGAGGGCGTAGCGCATAGGTCACGGCGCTGGTAGTTCTGACCTTATGGGACTTGTGGAAGTGATAAAAACGAAGCAGTAGTTTTTGAAGCAGCCGGACCTGGGAACACCTCTCGATTTGGGCGCTCGCTAAAGCTGTGCTGGCGCTCGAACTCTCAAGATATCACCCCCTTCGACCAAGACTGGACCCCTACGCCCCTCTCTGCGCATGGTGTCGCCCGACTCATTTGTATAGCTGTCATCTGGGATTCCGAGGCGCTTGGCCAAGTTCGGCAAGCCACGGAAGAGCGCTGGCAACAGGTGCGAATCCGGCGCTCGCGACAACATCGGCGATGTTTCAACCATGGAGCGAGAACGTGCCAGGACAAAAAGTGATGAAAACAAGAGCTCCAGACCAGAGTTCGAGGAATGTGAAATTCGCGATTGCGTGTTCCTGCGCCGGCGCCGCCGAAAGCTTTCCGATTCATGCGCTCGAGTTCGCGACGCGAAGGATTCTAGAGCGTGGCTGCGTTGCGCTACTGGTGGCACTGTCGCTGGGCATTTCAGCGCGGGCGCAGAACCCGCCTGAAGATCTCTCGAAGCTGAGCGTCGAGGATTTGATGAATGTGGAGGTGACTTCGGTTTCGAGGAAGGAGCAGAAAGTATCACAGACGGCCGCAGCGATTTTTGTGATTACGCAGGAAGACATTCGCTGTTCGGGCAGATCCGCAGGCCGCTTGCGAAACTTTAAGCATACTACTGGCCGACGACAATCGGGTGAATCAACGGCTGATGACGCGCTTGCTGGAAAAAAGCGGTCATCGCGTGGTGGTCGCTTCCAATGGCCGCGAAGCGCTCGCTGCGCTGGAGAACGGCAGCTATGATCTGGTGCTGATGGACATACAGATCCCGGAGATGAACGGCATGGAGCTACCGCGCGGATTCGAGAAAAACTCGCGGGAGGACATCAGCCGATCATCGCTTTGACGGCGCACGCGATGAAGGGCGATCAGGATCTTTGTCTCGCGGGAGGGATGGATCGTTATTTGGCGAAGCCTATTCGTGCGCAAGATCTTGACCACATTTTGGATCAGTTTGCTGGTCGGGGAGCGGCGATCGTTAAATGAAGATGGCGTGTATTTGGCCGGATGGACTGGGGCTTCTGGTGCGACGGGGCGGGAAGTACGCTTTGTTTCTGGCGGGGCCAAAGCATATTTTTTGCGCGCCGGTGTCGCGTTAGTACTTTAGTACCAGTAACTTACAGGGCGATCCGTCGTCTGCGGGCTATCGACACTTGCGTTGCGCACTCCTACCTTAATAAGCAAAGCCTGTGACAGGTCCCGGCAGCTGTGATTTAGCCGGGTTTTGGGCTGAGGTTCGCTCGGGTTTCGGGCAGGCACGTCTTCGATGGGCTCGTTCAAGCTTGCGTTGGGCGGCGTTGGTTGGGCGCGGAATACGCGCAGGATGGATCTGATTTGATGCAAGCTCTGCTTCGAGTTCAGGACTTGAATATTGCCTATCGCGGTGCTGGCCGCAGCCGGCACCACGCCGTGCAAAACGTGAGCTTCGAAATCTGCGAAGGTGAAGTAGTGGGCCTGATGGGTGAGTCCGGATGCGGAAAGACAAGCATTGCGCTCGCTTTGCTCGGCTTGCTTTCGGCGGAGCAGGTTGACGTCTCCGGCTCAATCCAGTTTCGCGGGGAGGAATTGCTTTCGAAGGACCGGCGCGCGCTGCGAGCCATTCGCGGGGCGGGTATTTCGCTGGTGTTTCAGGAACCTGAGCTCGCGCTGAGTCCGGTGATGAACGTAACAGATCAGGTGGCGGAAGTGATTCACGCGCACAACGATTGGAAATGGGAACGGTGCCGCGCGGATGCGGAATCGGCGCTGGAGCACGTAGGCCTTTCTGACTCGCGGCGGATTTTTTCGGCGTATCCGCACCAATTGAGCGGAGGGCAGCGGCAACGCGTGGTGCTGGCGCAGGCGCTGGCGTGTAAGCCGGCTTTGCTGATTGCCGACGAACCTGCGGCTTCGCTTGACGCGCGCAGTCAGAGCGAAATTCTGGCGCTGTTGGGGAAATTACAGCGTGAGCTGCGCATTTCGATTCTGTTGATCAGCCACGCGCCGGAAGTGCAGGCGACTTTGGCAGACCGGCTGATGGTGATGGCGAATGGACGGATCGTGGAGCAGGGACCTTTCGAGCAACTTTATCGGAATCCAACGCACGACTGCACGCGGGCAATGCTGCGTGCGGCCGCGCCGGCGAGCGTTACGGAAGACATGGATTTCGAGATGGTCACTTAGATGATTTTTACGGCGCGATGCGAGAACGGCAGGGGCAGAGGATGAATCCGGGGATGGAATCGAAGATTGGTGAATTCGAGCCGCTGTTGCGCGTCTCTGGCTTGAGCAAACAATACGTGCAGCAGCGCCCTTTTTCGCGCAAGAAGATAGCGGTGACTGCGTTTCAGGATGTTTCGCTGGCAATTTTTCCGGGTAAGACGCTGGCGGTGGTGGGAGAGTCTGGCGCGGGCAAGTCCAGCCTGGCGCGGTGCATTGCTTTGCTGGAACGATCGAGCGCGGGAGCGATCGAGTTGGGCGGTAGGAATTTGCTTGGTCTCAGCGGGAAGGAACTTTTTGCGATGCGGCGCCAAGTTCAGCTGATTTTTCAGGACCCCTCGTCGGCGCTGAATCCGCGGTTGACGGCCGGCGAGATTATCGCGGAGCCGCTGCTGATTCAGGGTGAAGGGACGAAATCGCAGCAGCGCTCGCGTGCGATGCGACTGATGGAGCAAGTGGGACTGGACGCTGCATGGGAACACAAACGGCCGCTCGAATTCAGCGGCGGGCAACGGCAGCGGTTGGCGATCGCGAGGGCGCTGGCGCTCGGGCCACGGCTGCTGATTCTGGACGAAGCGCTATCGAATCTTGACGCGGCGAACCAGACGTTGATTTTGAAATTGCTGGCGGAGTTGCAGGCGGCGCATTCGCTGAGCTTTCTGCACATCTCGCACGATCTGCGTCTGGTTTCTGAATTTGCGGACGAAGTTGCAGTGATGTACCAGGGCAGGATTGTGGAGCGGAAGACGACGCGCAAATTGTTTGCTTCGCCCGAGCATTCCTATAGCAAGGAACTGCTCGCGAGCGTTCGTTCCGTGGAATCAATCCTGCTCGAGCGGTCGGCGTAGGCATGCGATACCTTGCGCGACGGCTGATGCATTCGGTATTGCTGCTGTTTGGAGTTTCGATTCTTTCGTTTGCGATTCTGCAGCTGGCGCCGGGCGACTTCTTCACACCGCTTAGTTTGAATCCGCAAATATCCGCGCATACCGTTGCCGCGCTGCGCTCGCAATACGGGCTCGACAAGCCTTTGCCGATTCGTTACGAACATTGGCTGCATTCTGTTTTGCACGGGGACTTCGGAATATCTTTTGCGTACGGCACTCCGGTGGCGCCGCTCCTGGCCGTGCGCGCGCGCAATACTCTGCTTTTGACCGGAACATCGCTGTTGCTGGCATGGTTGCTGGCGATTGCGTTCGGGATATGGAGCGCGGCGCACCGCGGAAAATGGAGCGACCGCGCCGGCGGCATCGTGACGTCTTCGCTGCTGACGGTGCCGGACCTGGTGTTGTTTCTCGCGCTGCTGCTGCTGGCGGTGCGCACGGGATGGTTTCCGACAGGCGGAATGATGTCCGCGGGATTCGAGGACTTGGGACTGGGCGGAAAATTGAAGGACCTCGCGGTTCATTTATTTTTGCCTTGTGCCGGGCTGGTGCTGGCGACGTTGCCGCCACTGGTGCGGCACGTGCGGTCAGCGATGATCGAAGTGCTGGACGCACCGTTTGTGCGTGCCGCGCGCGCGCATGGAATTTCCGAACGCCGCGTGTTGCTGCGTTACGCACTGCCAGTGGCCGCGAACCCCTTGATCACGCTTTTCGGGTATTCACTTGCTGCGATGCTCAGCGCTTCTTTGCTGGTGGAGATGGTATTGAGTTGGCCGGGGGTGGGGCCTTTGCTGGTGGATGCAATTCTGGCGAAGGATGTTTATGTAGTGGTTGGCGCTGTGATGCTGTCGGCGGTTTTTCTGGTGGCCGGGAATTTGTTTGCAGACGCACTGCTATTTGCGACGGATCCGCGGATCCGGATGGACTGACGTGCTGACACAACGGAAAAAACTCGCGTGGGCGGTGGTCGTGCTGGCGGCGTTTTCGTGCGTCGTGCTGTTCGCCGGCTTTTTTGCTCCGTATGATTTTGCAGCGCAGGATCGTGAGCAGCCGTTCGCGGCGCCAACTGGCATTCATTTCGTAGATGCGCGTGGAGCGGTGCATATTCGCCCCTTCGTTTATGGACCGCGCGATGCGGGCTCGGGTGCTGCGAGTGCCGCGGCGGATTCGGAGCAGATTTTTGCGATACGCTGGTTCGTTCGCGGGTCTCCTTATAAGATCGCCGGCGTTTTTACTTCGCGCGTGCACCTGTTCGGAGTGGAAAAGCCCGCGCGATTATTTCTGATGGGCTCGGATGGCTATGGCCGGGACCAATTTTCGCGATTTCTATATGGCGGACAGATTTCGCTGCTCGCGGGCTTGATTGCCGCCGTTCTTTCGGTTTCCCTGGGAATCGTAACGGGAGGAGTTGCCGGGTATTACGGCGGATGGATTGATGACCTGCTAATGCGCGGCGGAGAATTGTTTCTGGCGCTGCCCTGGCTTTATCTTTTGTTCGCGGTGCGCGCCGCGTTGCCGCTGCACATTTCGCAATGGCAAGTATTTCTGCTGCTCATCTCGGTGATGGGGCTGATTGGCTGGGCGCGGCCTGCGCGGCTGCTTCGCGGGGTGGTGCTGAGCGCGAAAGAACGCAATTTTGTGCTGGCGGCGCGGGGCTTCGGAGCTTCGGACGCATATCTGCTGCGCCGGCACGTGCTGCCGCAAACTTATGCTGTGCTGCTCACGCAGATTACGCTTCTCGTACCACAATATGTTCTGGCGGAGGTGACTCTCACTTTTCTTGGCCTCGGCGTTGGTGAGCCGATGCCCAGCTGGGGCGCGCTGCTATCTTCTCTGCAGCAGTACTCGGTGCTTTCTTCTTATTGGTGGATGTTTCTGCCCGCGCTACTGATGATTCCTTTGTTCGTGGTATTTTACGCCGCCGCCGATGCGCTGCAGGAACTTCACAAATCCGTGCCGCTGTAAAAATCTGGAAATCTCTGTTAAGAGTTGATACATGGGGAGAATTGGGCTGTCTCGGGCGTACCTTGTCCTGCTTGTGGCGATTTCGTGCGCCTGTTCGGTGGCGCACGGCCTCGCACTGCAGGCGGGCGAAGAACGGATGATCGCCGACGGAGCTCTAGGTCATGCCGGCGGCAGGCTGGTGATCGCTTTGCGTTCGGAGCCGAAGACTCTGAATCCAGCTCTGGCGTTGGACGAGCCTTCTCGCGACGTGATTCGCTGCATGACGGCCGATTTGATTCACATCAATCGCGGATCGCTGAAGACGGAACCTTCGCTGGCAAAATCCTGGAACGTTTCGCGCGACGGGCGGCAATATACGCTGCGACTTCGGCACGGGGTGCGCTTCTCCGATGGCGAACCGTTCAACGCGGACGATGTGATTTTCAGTTTTCAGGTTTACCTCGACGAAAAAGTTGATTCATCGCAGCGGGATTTGCTGGTGGTGGGCGGAAAGCCAATTACCGTGGTGAAAGTGGATGACTATGCGGTCCGCTTTGAATTGGCGCAGCCTTATGCCGCGGCCGAACGGTTGTTCGATAGCATTGCCATTTTACCGCGCCATCTTTTGCAGAGCGGCTACCGGGCCGGCGGGCTTGCTCAAGAGTGGAGTCTTTCCATGCCGCCTAGCGAATTCGCCGGGCTTGGCCCATTTCGTTTGAAGGAATATGTTGCCGGGCAACGCGTGGTGCTGGAGCGTAATCCGTATTATTGGAAGGCGGACCGCGCTGGAAACCAACTGCCGTATTTGAATGAAGTGGTGTTTCTGTTCGTGCCGAGCGAGGACGCGCAGGTGATCCGCTTTCAGTCGGGAGATACGGATGTGCTCAGCCGGTTCAGCGCTGAGAATTTCGCAGTGCTGCAGAAGCAACAAGGGGTGAAGGGTTATCACCTGGACGATCTGGGAGCGGGGCTTGAATACAATTTTTTGTTTTTCAATATGAATGATCTGGCCGCGAATGCGCCTCCAGAAATTGCGAAGAAACAAGCTTGGTTTCAGGACCTGCGCTTCCGGCAAGCTGTTTCGGCCGCGATTGATCGCGAAGGAATCGTCCGCCTGGTTTATAGCGGGCGCGCGACACCGATCTGGGATCAGGTGACGCCGGGAAACAAATTATGGTTGGACGAGAAAATCGCGCATCCGGCGCGATCGCTGGAGCACGCGCGGCAACTGCTGCAGGCCGCGGGATTTTCCTGGAAGAGCGATGGCGCGCTGATCGATTCACACGGCAACCTTGTGGACTTTTCGATCCTTACCAGTTCCTCGAACGCGCAGCGTACGAAAATCGCGACGATTGTGCAGGACGATTTGAGCCAACTGGGGATGACGGTGCAGGTGGTGCCGCTGGAATTCCGCGCGATGGTGGACCGACTGCTCAACACGCACAACTATGAGGCGGCTGTGATGGGATTGGTGAGCGGCGACGCCGACCCGACGTCGGAAATGAATGTGTGGCTATCGAGCGGCGAAACCCATCTGTGGCACCCGCGCCAGGAGAAACCGGCGACGCCGTGGGAATCCGAGATGGATCGCCTGATGGAGCAGCAACTCGTGACTTTGGACTACGCGAAGCGCAAGAGTTTGTACGACCGCGTGCAGGAAATCGTGGCCGAGGAACTGCCGGTGATTTGTCTGGTGAGCCCCAATATTTTGGTGGGGGCTGCGAATCGCGTGGGAAATTTTCGTCCGGCTATTTTGGTTCCTTACGCGTTGTGGAACATCGAACAGCTGTACGTACAATAAATGCCGAGCCTGAGCCGCAACGCTGCCCGACAAATTCCGGCCTTGGATGACGCGCGCGTAGCGTGGCCGGACGCGCGGCTGGTGAGCGAATGCCTGGGCGGCAGCGAAGAGGCGTGGCGCGCGCTGATCCTGAAGTATAAAAACCTCATTTTTTCAATCCCCGTAAAATATGGGTTCTCGACGGACGATTCCACGGATATTTTTCAGGCGGTGTGCCTGGATCTTTTGTCTGAACTGCCCAAATTGCGCAAGGTGAAGGCGCTGCCGAAATGGATCATGCAAATTACGGCCCATAAATGTTTTCACCGGAAACAGCAGCAGCAGCGCACGGAAGTGATGGACCCGGCTGCCAAGGAATTCCAGAAGAGCACTCCTTCCCGCGCGCAGGAGGCCCTGCAGGAGGCGGAAGACGAGCAAAGTTTGCGGCAGGCGATGGCTGAACTGCCGCCACGCTGCCGGGAACTGGTGCACATGCTTTTCTATGACGAGCCGGTGCGGCCGTACCAGGAAATTGCCGCGACGCTGGGGATTGCGGTGGGATCGATCGGATTTATCCGGCAACGGTGCCTGGAACGCCTGCGCAAACGCCTGCTGGAAACTGGATTCGCGTGAAACCGGAAAAAAAGAAGGATCCGCTACCCGAGAAATTGTTGCGCGAATTGGCTGATCTGCCCTCGGAATCCAGCCGGACCAAATTCATTGCAGCACATCCGCGATTGCTAAGCGATGACGTCGTGCAGCAGTTGAACGAAGTGGTGCGCGGCAAATTACGCGAAAACGCGCGCGAGTCGCTTTCGCTGGCGGAAGCGAGCGTGCTGATCGCGCGGCGATTGCGCAATCAGGAGGCGCTGGGGCGCAGCCTGCGATCGAAAGCCAACGCATTGTACATGTTGGGAGAAAATCAGCAGGCCCTGGATTTCCACGCCGAAGCTTTAGGCATATTTCGCCAAATTGGCAACGCGGAGGAAGAAGCACGCACGCTGATTCCCTCCATTCAGCCGTTCATCCTGCTGGGGAAATACGATCAAGCATTTGCAGCCGCGCAAGACGCCAAGAAAATCTTTCGGACTTTGGGTGACGACAAACGCTGGGCGCACGTGGAGATAAATGTCGGCAATATTTACCACCGCCAGGATCGTTTCGAGGAAGGACTCGCTTGTTACGAACGCGCGTACGAAATGCTGCTGCCGTTTCGCGATTCCGAGGGGCTGGCGGTGGCGCTATACAACATGGCGGTGTGCCTGATTACGCTGAATGACTTTCCGCGCGCGCTCGCGACTTACCAGCGGGCCCGGGAAATGTGCGTGAGCCACGGCATGACGCTGCTGGTGACGCAAAGCGATTACAACATCGCTTACCTTTATTATTTGCGGGGCGAATACAGCCGGGCGATCGAGATGCTGCGCGCCACGCGCGAGGAGTGCGAGAAAAACGGGGATGCGCACGTGCTGGCGCTCTGCTACCTGGACGTTTCGGAAATTTATCTGGAATTAAATCTGAGCAGCGAAGCGAAAGAGGCAGCGCACGAAGGCTATTTGCGTTTCCAGAAACTGGGAATGGGGTACGAGGAAGCGAAATGCCAGGCGTATGAAGCCATGGCGTCCAGCCAGCTGGGAAAAGCGCTCGGCTCGCTGGAATTATTTGCTCAGGCGCGCGCGAAATTTGTGAGCGAGAAAAACCTGGTGTGGCCGTGGCTGATGGATTTGTACCAAGCCGTGGTTCTTTACAATGAAGGCCGGCTGTTTGAAGCGCGGCGGCTGTGTTCGGGCGCGGCCGAATTTTTTGATGGATCCTTCCTGCCGAGCAAGGCCGTGCTTTGCCACCTGTTGCTCGCGCGTCTGTCTCTGCGAACCGGGGAGCTTGCAGCCGCGCATGCAGAGTCTTCGCGCGCGATCGAACGCCTGGCGCGTTTGGAAGCTCCAGTGCTGCACTATCAGGCGCATTTTCTGATGGGACAAATTCAGCAGGCTTCCGGCGACCTTTCTGGCGCATACGATTCCTGCCAGCGGGCGCGCGAATCGTTGGAGACTTTGCGCAGCAGCTTGCACGGCGAAGAACTGAAAATCGCCTTCATGAAAAACCGTCTGGAAGTTTACGAGAGCCTAGTGGAACTTTGCCTGATCCGGGAGGAAAGGACGGATGGAGCGGAGGAGTCCTTCGGTTACATCGAAATGGCCAAATCGCGCAGTTTGGCGGAACTTCTGACGCGTTCTGGCCCGGCAATCCGGCCGCCCGACGCGGGGCAGAGCGAGCTGGTGCGCCGTATCCGCGAAATGCGCGAGGAGCTCAACTGGTACTACCGGCGTATTGAAATTGAGCAGTTGCGCGCGGAAGAGCCTTCGCCGGAGCGCATCGCAAAATTGCAGAAAGCGGCTCTGACACACGAAAACGAGCTGCTGCATGTGCTGCGGGAAATGCCGCAGTCGGAGAGCGCGAGCCACGGTCCGGCAATCCGGTCGCTGGCCGCGATTCGTGCGTGCCTGCCTGCGGATGCTGCGCTCGTGGAATATTTCAGCCTGAAGGATCAGTTCATTGCGGCGGTGGTGACGCACGACGGACTGAAAATCGTGCCGCTGACGCCGATGTCGCGAGTGATCAACTTGATGCGCATGATGCATTTCCAGATTTCGAAATTTAAACTGGGCGCGGAATATGCGCGCACGTTTGAAAAATCAATGATGGACGTGGTGCAAGCCCATTTGCGCCAGCTTTACGAGGAAGTATTCGCACCGGTTCGCGCGCATCTTTCGGCGCGGCACTTGATCATCGTGCCGCATGGCGTGCTGCACTATCTTCCGTTCCACGCTTTGAGGGATGACACAGGTTATCTGATCGATTCCTTCACGATTTCTTATGCGCCGAGCGGGAGTATCTTTGCGCACTGCCAGGAAAAGCCAGCGCATGCGAACGGCCCGTCGCTGGTTCTGGGAATTCCCGATCAACGCGCCCCGTTAATTCTGGAGGAAGTTCGCGCCGTAGCAGAGATGGTGCCTGATGCGGAGTTGCTGATTGGCGCCCAAGCGAACGAACAGGCACTGCGCGAGAGAGGTTTGCAGAGCCGGCTGATTCACATCGCGACTCATGGCAAATTCCGCCAGGACAACCCGATGTTCTCCGGGATTCGGCTGGGCGGCGCGTATCTGAATCTTTACGATCTCTACCAGCTGAAGCTGGATGCTGAACTGGTGACTCTGAGCGGTTGCGCGACGGGAATGAACGTGGTGACGCCGGGAGATGAATTGCTCGGGCTGATTCGCGGACTTCTCTATGCCGGAGCACACTCATTGCTGCTGACTCTGTGGGACGTTCACGACCAGAGCACCGCGGATTTTATGGCCATTTTCTACCGGCGCTTCCGGGACGGAGCTGGGAAGGCCTCTGCCCTGCGGGGCGCGATGATCGAACAGCGTGAGCGCTACCCCCACCCCTACCACTGGGCTCCCTTTGCGCTAATTGGCAAGATTTCCCCGGCCTGACGTACAGCATCTTTTTTCGATACCCCTATATTTTCTAAGCAGGTGCCCACCCTTTTGAGTTGTCAGGTAGAAGTAGGCACCGGGGCAGTACTTTGGGCAAGGCAGGAAGATCAAATTCGGGGGAATGGGATGCGACATTATTCGTTAGAAAAGTGGGTCGATTTCGCACGGAACGTAATTGGAGAGAATGAAAAGGTTGAGATGCAAATCCACTTGCAAACCGGTTGTGCGCAGTGCTCCCAGGAGCTGAGCATGTGGCAGCGTTTGCAACAGGTTGCGCGACGTGAGTCGGCATACACGCCGTCCTCAGGCGCCGTGCGCATAGTCAATGCTGCCTTCTCCAACCGGCCTGACGGGCGGCTGCATCGCGTGAAGTTGGAAGTTGCGTCGCTGCTGTTTGATAGCTTTCGCAGCCCGCTATTGGCCGGCGTGAGAGCGGCCGAAAGTGCTTCACAACAATTGCTTTACGGCGCGGGAGACTACCGGATCGACGTCCGGATCGAGCCACAAATGGACTCTGAGAAGGTGGTTTTGATCGGCCAGGTGCTCAACGCTGCCGATCCCGCCGAACGCCTCTCCGCTCTTCCTGTTAACTTGCTGAAGGGAAGAAAGATACTGGCCGAATCCGTAACTAGCCAATTCGGCGAGTTCCAGATTGAGTGTGGATTGGAGGAGTCGTTTCGTCTGACGGTGCAGTTGCCCGGCGGAAGAGAGGTAAGCCTGCAGCTGGTGGAACCAGTATTCATCCAAGCGGAGGCATCCACGCAAATATCTGAAAATAATACGATTAGAAAGACATCGAGAGTCAAGAAGAAAGGTACTAGAACTAACGGTTGATGCGGTGAGTGCGGAAAGTAGCCGCTTGTACTATTGCTCAGAATTTGTCGCCCAACCAAAATGGAACGGAGACAGCTTCAGAGCAATCGGACTACTGGCCGTCACTTAAAAGGAGCACTGGCAATCATGAGACGTCTCATCGGACTTTCAATACTTCTAACGCTGGGATTCTGGGGCCAGCCAGCCAGGGCTCAAGGGCTCTTGGGCGGCCTTCTGACGACCGTCAGCCAGGTGTTGTCTGGTCAGAATCAACAGGGAGTTATCGTCCGGACGACTCTGGGCCGTGCGGGACTGCAGAATGCTTGCTTGTCCAAGGGATGCACGGTAGTCGGGAACATCGATGGAAGCGCCAACCAACTTTTCCTGGTGCGGCCGGCGCAAGGTTTGCTGCCGCAGCTGCTGGCGGACGTGCTGAATTTGGTGAACGGAATTCTCGATGCCGAGCCCGATCAGACTCTGATGATTCCACCGAACCAAAACAACTCCGCCACTGCATCCACCGCTCCGCAGGGATTGTGGGACAACACCCCGGTCAACTACTACGGGACTTCGGTTACGCACGGCTACGTGAGTCAGCCGGCGGCACAAATCATTCGCGTCGCACAAGCGCACAGCGTCTTCAATGTTAGCGGAGCAGGAATTGTCGCGGACATAGACACCGGTGTGGATCCCAACCATCCAGCGCTGCAGGGCGTGCTGCTCGCCGGTTATGACTTCACGCGCAACCAGCCGGGCGGATCGGAACTGAACGACATTTCGATGTCTGCACCACCGCCTTGCGCGACTTGCGCCGCTGCGTATGTAAATCAACACACGGCGGCGATGCTCGATCAACACACGGCCGCGATGTTGGACGGATCTCAGTATGCGGCGTTCGGGCACGGAACGATGGTGATGGGCGTAATTCATCTGGTGGCGCCGACGGCAAAATTGCTGCCGCTGAAAGCGTTCAGCGCGAACGGGAACGGATCGCTTTCGAATATTCTGGCCGCGATTTACTACGCGGTGCAGAACCATGCGAACGTCATCAACATGAGCTTCGACCTGACCTCCAGCTCGACCGAGCTGGGCACCGCGATCAAGTATGCCAACAGCCACAATGTGATTCTGGCAGCTTCGTCCGGTAATGACGGAAAGCAGGAGATGGTTTATCCGGCCGGATTGCAGAACGTGATGGGAGTAGCCTCGACGAATAATCAAGACCAACGCTCGACGTTTTCGAATTACGGAAACCAGATCGTGTGGGTCGCAGCGCCCGGCGAAGGCGTCATCACTACTTATCCGTTCGCGACCTATGCCGCGGGTTGGGGAACTTCGTTCAGTTCGCCGATGGTGGCCGGGACCGCGTCGTTGCTGGTTAATATGCAATCCAGCTCGAGCGAAAATCAGGCGTCTTGGGCGATTGCGCACGCGAAGTTTGTCGGTTTGAATATGGGCAACGGACGCCTGGATGTTTACGGATCTTTGTCGGCCTACAACCCCCTCCAGGGATTGCTGCAGTAGGTTGAAACAATGCAAATTGTGACCCCAGTGGACGATATGCAACGCGCAGGCGGCTTGATTCCGATTCCGCGAATCGGGGAAGCCGCCGAGCGCGCAATATTTTCAGGAGGCGTTGTTGCGAGAGTCGCCGCGCCGTGGGTTTCTGCGGGCATTCATGTGAAGCAAATGGAGGAGCAGATCGGCGCGTTGCGCAGTTCTTTGATCTGTGCCTTCAATCAATTGTTGGACTTGAAGGATTTGAACACCGGAGTTCACAGCACGCGCCTGGCAGAATGGGCGCTGCACGTTGCCGGAGAGCTTGGCCTGGATCAGAGCTATCTAGGCGATATCGAAGTTGCGGCGCTGCTGCACGACATCGGAAAAATCGGCATCGCCGACGCCATTTTGAACAAACCCGCCAAACTGACGGCCGAAGAATACGAGCTGATGAAGAAGCACCCCGAGTACGGATGGGCGGTGTTGCGACAGGTGCCGGGAATGGAGCGCGCCAGCTTGATCATTCTTCATCACCACGAAAGTTACGACGGCAAAGGCTATCCGGGCGGGCTGAAGGGTGAGGAAATTCCGATTGGTTCGCGCATCGTTTCGGTGATTGACGCGTTCGATGCGATGGTTTCTTCGCGGCCGTATCGACAAGGTCTGCCGTTCGAGGAAGCCGAGCGCCGTCTGTTGCAAGCGAGCGGGACGCAGTTTGATGCGCGCGTTGTGGAGCGTTTCCTGCCGCTGGCGCGAGCGGAAATGTCTTCAGTGTTTGCCGCGGCTGGAACCGCTATCTCGACGGCTTTATAACTTTCCGCGAAACAATCAGATAAATTCCCGGCTTCTGTCTGCGAACCCGGCGTAGTCCGCGAGTCGCCTGCCGAAATACCTTCCCAGAATCTGAGCGGTTGAGTATTATGCGCCACTCGTTCTGTGTGCCGGGTGAAGTGTCTATGAAAATGCGAATTGTCGGACTGGTTTTGGCTGTCATGGTCGTCGCGGCGGTAGCGTTGTCGGTCGCGGCGGTTCCCTCGGAGCCTACTCTCGCGTTCGTGCATGCCACTGTGATTGATGCAACGGGCTCGCCTGCCCAGCCAGACATGACGGTGATCGTTGAGGACCGGCACATCGTTGAGATTGGATCGAGCGCGAGCGTCGGCGTGCCGAAAAACGCGCGGGTGGTGGACGCGCGCGGCAAATTTCTGATTCCGGGCCTGTGGGATATGCACGTGCACGAGATTTTCGGCGATTGGATTCCGGAAGATGAAAAAATTAGTCCGTTGCTGTTTGTCGCGAATGGTGTGACTGGGGTGCGCGATATGGGTGGCGACTTGGAGCCGCTGAAAAAATGGCGCTCGCGCATTGCTTCCGGCGACATGCTTGGGCCGCGGATGATTATCGCAGGCCCCATGCTGGACGGTCCGGTCCCGGCATTTCCGAGCTCGGCGCCGGTGAAGGACGCCGCAGACGGAAGAAGAATCGTGGATGAACTGAAGTCCAATGGAGTGGATTTCATAAAGATTCAATCGCTGGTTCCGCGTGACGGATATTTCGCAGCCGCGGATGAAGCGCAAAAGCAGGGCATTATTTTCGCCGGTCATGTGCCGGATGCGGTTCGCGCTGTCGAAGCTTCGAACGCCGGCCAGAAAAGCATCGAACACCTGACAGGCGTGTTCGAGGGATGCTCTTCGGTTGAAGCCGAATTGATGTCGAAGCCGCGCGGGCCTGGTCGCGGGCGCTTTTTGTCCACATATGATCCCGCGAAAGCGAAAGCTCTCATCGCGTTATTCCTGAAGAATCAGACTTGGCAGGTGCCGACGCTTTATTGGGAACAAGGCGAATGGCTGATCGAGCAAACGAACGCGGGGCCCGATCCGCTGGTGAAATATGCTCCGGCCGCGTGGAGGGAGCGTACGTGGCCGATGTTTACGCGCGACATTTTGAAAAGCTGGTCCACTGACCCGGTGGCGGAGCGTGAAGCTTTCGTGCAGGCGGAATTCAGAATGGTGGGCGAGATGCACCGCGCGGGCGTCCCGATTTTGGCGGGGACGGATACGGCGGCCGGAGTGCGCGTCTATCCTGGGTTCAGCCTGCACAGTGAGCTGGAGCTTCTGGCGCATGCCGGGTTGTCTCCGATGGAAACTTTGCAGTCGGCGACGCGTAATGCCGGCGGATATCTGGGACTTGCGGACACCGGGACGATTGAAAAGGGGAAGCGGGCGGACCTGGTGCTGCTGGATGCGAATCCGTTGGATGCGATCAGCAACACACGCAAGATTCGCAGCGTGGTGATCAACGGGCGTTATCTTTCGCGTGCTGATCTGGATGGTTTGCTGCATACGGTGCAACTGGAGGCCGCGACCTCAAAGTAGCAAAGACAATCGGTGCGCGCGCTCACGATTTGGACAAACGCTCCCTAAAAAACCACCGTGTGACTTCAACAATGGCCTATCATCGGCGTGTTTCGTGAGCTTGGCGGCATCGCAGTATTAAGTTGCCGAAATGATTTCAGCGGCGGCGATGTGCGCGGGAGGGATGTTACGTCTGATCGCAAGGATGCAACCGATCTGCCGGAAGTGAGCGCCCACGGTTTCAGCCGCGGGTTGGGGCTGTTCGATAGCACCATGATCGTGGCCGGGTCCATGATTGGCTCGGCGATTTTTATTGTGTCTGCCGACATGTCCAGGCAGCTCGGAAGTTCCGGTTGGCTATTGCTTTCGTGGGTTATCGCCGGCGTCCTCACCATCACTGCGGCTCTTTCCTACGGCGAGCTCGCGTCCATGATGCCGCATGCCGGCGGACAGTATGTTTATCTGCGTGAATCATTTTCTCCGACTCTGGGATTTCTGTATGGCTGGACGCTTTTTCTGATCATTCAAACCGGAACCGTGGCGGCTGTGGCGATTGGTTTCGCGCGGTTTCTGGGCGTGTTGTGGCCGACGATTCGGGAATCGCATTACATCATCGAGCCTGTACACGTGACGTCCGGCTACGCAATTTCACTTTCCACCGCGCAGTTGGTTGCCGTGCTGGTGATTTTGGTGCTCACATGGAGCAACACGCGCGGCTTGAACTACGGCAAGGTGATTCAAAATGTTTTCACCACCAGCAAGATTGCGTCGCTTGCGGGGCTGATCATTGCTGGGATTTTCTTTGGACGGAACGCCGCGGCGATTCATGCGAACTTCAGCGCGATGTGGTCGCCCAGCGGATACGTTCCGATCGCCGCCGGAATCAGCGCTGCTACCGGTTACGGGCTTTTTGTGGCGTTGTGCGTTTCGCAGGTGGGCTCGCTCTTCGCGGCGGACGCGTGGAATAACATCACGTTTACGGCGGGCGAAGTGAAGAATCCGCGCCGAAATATTCCGTTGTCGCTCGCGCTGGGCAGCGGCATGGTGATTGGATTGTACCTGCTGGTGAATCTCGCCTACCTTTTCACTCTTCCACTCAATGCGATTCAGCACGCGGAATCCGATCGCGTGGCTACGGCAACTCTGCAGGCGGTCTTTCCCGGATTGGGCGTCACGTTGATGGCTCTCGCCATCATGGTCTCCACTTTTGGCTGCATCAATGGGATGTTGTTGACGGGTTCTCGCGCTTATTACGCGATGGCACGCGATGGGTTGTTCTTCAAGCGCACGGGAATTTTGAATCGTGCCGGCGTTCCTGGAGTTGCGCTGATTGTGCAGGGAGTGTGGGCCGCGTTTCTGGTTTTGCCGCGCACTTACGACCCGCTCACTGGAAAATATGGCAACCTTTATAGCAATCTGCTGGATTACGTGGTCTCCGCGGTGCTGATTTTTTACATTTTGACGATCATTGGAATTTTTCGATTGCGCAGCACGCAGCCTTCGGCGGAGCGTCCCTACAAAACGGTTGGTTATCCCGTGGTGCCGGCGCTGTACGTGTTGGGCGCGAGCGTAATTCTCGTGGTCCTGCTTTGCTACCGGACTTCGACGACGTTGCCGGGGTTGGTACTGATCGCCAGCGGGCTTCCTGTTTATCTTCTGTTTCGCGCCGTTTCCTCGCGTAGGGCCGAAAATGTTCCCCCGGAGAAAGAATGAAAGCGAAATGGACGAAGATCTGCCTTCCGATGGCGTGCTGTTCAATGCTGTGCGCGAACGCTCTTGCGCAGACCTCGACGAAACCAAAGTCGAATCCAGCGTTGGATGATGCGATGCGCGCGATGTTTGAGGTGCGCGCGTTCCAGCAGGCTGCGATATCGCCTGATGGAAACCACGTGGCATGGGTTGAATCGCTTCCCGGGCCGGGCAATGCGCCGTCAGCGAACTCTGCTATCTACGTTTCAGCAACAGACGCAGGCGCCGTCGCCAAACGAATCACCGCAGGAGATGGCAAGGCCGCGCGCGAGGAACACGATTTGGCTTGGTCCGCGGACAGCAAGCGCATCGCTTTTCTTTCCGACGCTGGGTCGCCGGGCCAGTTGCAACTCTTCATCGTTGCTGTGAATGGCGGGGATGCGAAGCAACTCACGCATCTGAAGGGATTTCTTTCCGTGCCCGCTTGGTCTCCTGACGGCAAGACAATCGCGCTACTGTTCACCGAAAATGCCACGCGTGCTTCAGGGCCGCTGGTCGCGGAGACTCCAGACGAAGGCGTAGTGTCTGAAGATTTGCACGAAGAGCGGCTCACGCTGGTTGACGTCGCGACTTCGCGAGGGCGGCAAATTTCGCCGAAGGACCTTTATGTGTACGAATTCGACTGGGCGCCGGATGGCAAGCGCCTGGCGGTCACAGCGGCGCACGGAAGCGGCGACGATAATTGGTATGTCGCGAGCCTGATGACGGTGAACGCCGCGGATGGCGCGATGAAGACGCTGATCGAGAAGCCGGGCCGGCAGATTGCGCAGCCGCACTGGTCACCCGACGGGCGGAAAATCGCATTCATCGGCGGGTTGATGAGCGATGAAGCGATCGTCGGGGGCGATATTTACTCCGTGGCGGCAGATGGCGGCGAGATGAGCAACTTGACGCCGGACATGAAATTCAGCGCGTCCAGCCTTAGTTGGTCGGCCGATTCGTCGAGCATCATTTTCGCCGGGATTGTGGACGGTGGCACCGGCATCGCCCGGCTGGATCTGGTAGAAAACAAGATCGTAGAGCTCTGGCGCGGCGAGGAACGCGTCGCGGACACTGACTACGATTCCAGCATCTCGCTTTCCGCGGACGGGAAGACTTCCGCCGTCGTCCGCGAGTCGTTCACGCAACCTGCTGAAGTTTGGGTTGGCGCGGTGGGCGAGTGGCGGCAAATCACCCATCGCAATTCCGGATTGCGCCAGGCTTGGGGAAAATCGGTAAGCTTGCACTGGACGACGGACATCGGAACGGTGCAGGGATGGCTTACGTATCCCAAAGACTTCGATTCGTCGAAAAAATATCCGCTCGTCGTGCGCGTTCACGGCGGGCCTTCGTGGGCGGTGCAGCCCTACTGGCCCACCCGCTGGGATTACGCGATGGCGTTGCCTTCGCAGGGATATTTCGTGCTGCAGCCCAACCCGCGCGGCAGCTATGGACAGGGCGAGAAATTTACGGCGGCGAACGTGAAGGATTTCGGCTACGGCGATTTTCGCGACATTCTTGCGGGCGTGGACGAAGCCATCAAGGTCGCGCCGGTTGACCCTGCACGTCTGGGCATCACTGGTTGGAGCTACGGCGGCTACATGTCCATGTGGAGCGTTACGCAGACGAACCGTTTTCGCGCGGCGGTTTCCGGGGCGGGCCTGGCGAACTGGCAAAGCTATTACGGCGAAAATAAAATTGATCAATGGATGATTCCGTTCATGGGCGCGACTGTTTACGACGACCCGGAACTATACGCAAAGATGTCGCCGATTACTTTCATCAAGAAAGTTACGACGCCCACGCTGGTGATCGTCGGCGATAGCGACGGCGAATGTCCCGCGCCGCAATCCTACGAATTCTGGCATGCGTTGAAGACTCTCGGCGTGCCTACCGAGCTGGTGATCTACTCGCACGAAGGGCATCATTTCGCGAACCCCGCGCATTCTCGTGATGTGATCGAGCGCTCCGTGGATTGGTTCAACCAATATCTTGGCGCTGCAACAAATTAAGATTTTGTTTCTGGCAATGCGATCGCTTCGCACGTGAAAAGTCGGCAAAGCATTCGAGACTCTTACTTGAATTCCTTGGCCATTCTTACGATCGGCAATATTTCTCCGTTGCTGAGGCGCACTTCCAGATTTTCGAGCGCGGCATAACCCTGCGCGCGATAGAAAGCGACGCCGCTCAGCGTCGCGCCCATTTCCAGGCGCGCGAAACCGGCTTCCCGGGCTGCGTTCTCGCAGGCTTCCAAGATTAGTGTGCCGATGCCACGCCGCGCCCACCCCGGATGCACGAAGAACGCGCGAATCTTCGCCGCATCTCGCGCCGGGTCGAGCAACGAGTCTTCGCGTTGCGCGTATTGATCGCCCCCATACAATGTTTTGCGCTTGCTCCAACCACCACAGGCGACGATCTCAGGTTTTGTGTCACCCGGCTCTGCAACCTCTGCCACGAGATACGTGCCATCCGCGATGAGCTGGCTATCCACTCCGTATACCGACTGCAGCGCGCCATCAATTTGCGACGGCGAATAGTCTTGCGCCTGCAGGCCGCGCACCGATGCGTCAATCACTTCGCGCAACCGCGGAACATCTGCCGCGGCCGCTTTGCGTACATGAAAGCTCATTTCGTCGCGCCTCACGCCTTTCGCGACAATTTTAGCCGGAAATTTCTCGTCCGCCACGCGATTGCGCCGCTATTCACGCAGTGCTGGCCGGAACTTCCGCGCTCTCGCTATTGAATCACTAAAATGATAAATCTTTAGCGTGAGCTGACAGAACAGGAGAAGCCATGAAAGCGATTCGCGTGAAAGAATTCGGCGGACCTGAAGTTATGCAGCTGGAGGAAGTGGCCGATCCGAAACCTTCTGGCGCTCAGGTGGTGGTGCGAATTCGTGCGGCCGGGGTGAACCCGGTGGATGTGTATATAAGGTCCGGGGTGTATCCGCGAAAGCCGGCGCTTCCTTACACGCCGGGGACCGACGGCGCCGGCACGGTGGAATCGTTCGGCCCGGACGCCAAGCGCTTGAAAGCGGGAGAGCGTGTGTATTTGGCCGGCAGCTTGTCCGGCACTTACTCGGAGCTGGCGCTGTGCGAAGAACAATTCGTGTTTCCGCTGCCGGCGCATGTGTCGTTCGCGCAGGGTGCGGCGGTACACGTCCCGTACGCGACGGCGTATCGCGCGCTATTTCAGCGCGCGCACGCTCTCGCCGGCGAAACGCTGCTGGTGCATGGGGCGAGCGGCGGTGTGGGAATTGCCGCGGTGCAACTGGCACGCGCCGCGGGGCTGCGCGTGACCGGCACGGTTGGTTCGGAGCGCGGACGACAACTCGTGCTGGCCGAGGGAGCGCACGAGGTGCTCGATCATTCGGCGCCCAATCATTTTGAGGAAGCGCTGGCGGCGACGGGCGGCCGCGGTTACGACTTGATTCTGGAAATGCTGGCGAATGTGAATCTGGGACGCGATCTCGCGATTCTCGCTCCGCACGGGCGCGTTTCCGTCGTTGGAAGCCGCGGCAACGCGGAGATTACCCCACGCGACATGATGGGACGCGACGGCGCGATCTTCGGCATGAGCCTTTGGAACACGACGCCGCAAGAATTGATCAGCATCCATGCCGCGTTGGTCGCGGGCTTGGAGAATAAAACCTTGCGTCCGGTGATCGGCCTGGAACTCCCTCTTGCCGAAGCGGCACGCGCGCACACCGCCATCATGGCCGCGGGCGCTTACGGAAAAATCGCGCTGATCCCTTAGGAGCCACGCTGCTGGTCGGGGAGTGCGTGTCGGCAGGGGAAGGGCGAGCGCTGAGATTGCAGATGTGCGGCGCCAGGGTCAATCGTGCAGCACGACGCTCAAGAGAGAAGTGTTGATCTGCAGGCCGCCGTTGTACTTGATGAAACCGAGCTTGCGGAATTTGTTCATGAAAAAATTCACGCGTGAACGCGTGGTGCCGACCATTTCCGCGAGCGTTTCCTGCGAGACCTTCGGCAGAACTCGTTGCGGCTTATCTTCCGTGCCGTAGCGGGCCAGCAGTAATAGCGTGCGGGCCAGGCGCTTCTCGCTGGAGTTGAAGAGCTGGTCGACCAAGTCCTCTTCGATGCGGATGTTGCGCGAAAGCATGTAGGTGATGAAGCGGTCGGAAAATTCGTGCTCGTGGTGCAGCAAGCGGATCATTTCCTTCTTTTCGATCACCAGCGCGGTAGTCGGTGCAATTGCCGTCGCCGTCCCGATGCGGATGGGCTGACCGGCCAGGCACCCTTCGCCGAAAAAATCGCCCGGCCCCAAAACGGCCACCACCGCTTCCTTGCCCGCTTCGTTCACGACGGAGAGCCGCACACCGCCTTTCTGTACGTAAAGCACGTCTTTGCAGACGTCACCCTGCGAGAAAATCGTTTGTTTTCTTTGAAACTCCGCGACCTTCCTGGCCGCGCCAGAGGAGTCTAGAAAATTCTGGACGCTGAATGCATGCTTGCCATTGGACCTGTTGGCGCTGGACTTTTTTCCGCTCGACTTTTTAGCGCTCGTAGGTGGGCGATGATGCGCTTTGTTTGGCACTGCCGCGATTCCTTTCCCGAATAGCACATCGTAGCACCAGTTCGCAGCGGCACAATCAAAATGCCGCTAGTGTGCTGTAGTGAACAGATATGCCCATTGGCGTTCACTAAGATGTTGCCGTGGGTGAGGTGAACGTATAAGGCCGGAATCAAGTCCAAGAACTTCACCTGAACCACACCGGAGATCGTAGATTTCCTCTCAATCCAACGGTCGGTAACGGCCTTTGGATCAAGCCAGAAATCTTGTGCAATAACTTGAGACAGGCCGAAGTGTCTGCCTGCGAAGAGAAAAGGGGTAAAAGGTTATGCCGTTACTGCAAGTGTTAATGGTTCTGATCGTGGTCGGAGTTCTGCTGTGGCTGGTGAACAATTTCATACCGATGGCGGGATCGATTAAGTCAATTTTGAACGCCGTGGTGGTGATCGTCACGGTTTTGTGGCTGTTGAACATTTTTGGACTGTTTCACTCTCTGTCTCGAATGCGTGTGGGGACGTAAACGGCCCGGAACTGACCGAACTGAAAATGGCTGCCGCGCGCCGACGAGGTGCAATGCAGCGGGGTAACGACCGCGTCAGGCGCGAAGAGCGACGGCGCGTGGATTTCTACGAACGGAGGCATGACTGATGAAACGATTCGGAGTACTTAGTACAGCGGCGATGCTTTTGCTGCTCGGCAATACAGCGAGCGGGTATGCACGCCAGGAGCAGCACGAACAGGAGGCCAAGCCGGAAAATAAGCCGGAAGCCAAACCTGCGAAGCAAGAAGAGACCAAACCGGTGAAGCAGGAAGCCGCGAAACCTGAAAAACAGCAAGAGGCCCAGCCCGCGAAACAACAGGCCGCGAAACCAGTGAAGCAGGAACAGACCAAACCAGCGAAGCAGGAAGCGGCCAAACCGGAAAAACAGCAACAAGCCAAGGCCCAGCCGGCGCAGGCGAAATCGAATAATCAGCAGCACGCGCAACGGACTCCGGCCGAAGAGCAGAGGCAGCGCGCGGTGCCGGCATTGCGCCTGAGCGCCAGAGGCAACGCGCGCATTCCGGATGATCGTTTCCGCGCTAATTTTGGCCGCGAGCACGTGTTCGTTATCAGCCAGCCTGAAATGGTTGGAGGATATTCGCGCTTTCAGTACGGCGGGTTCTGGTTCGGATTTGTGCAGCCGTGGCCGGTGGGCTGGTATTACACCGACGACGTTTACGTTGATTACGTTGACGGCGGGTATTACCTGTACAACCCGAACTATCCTGACGCTCGCGTTTCGATCAGCGTCGCATTGTAATTATCTTGCGCAACCCGCTGCCGGGGTGATGGTGATGCGCACGGATCGCACCGGCTCTGCCGCGCTGGCTGAGCCAGGAAGTTTCGTTGCCGGTGCAAACGGATGAAAAAGGAGAAAAAATGCTCGGAACGATCTTGATTATCTTTTTGATCCTGGCGCTGGTAGGCGCTTTCCCGCGCTGGGGCCACAGCCGTGAGTGGGGTTATTTCCCGACGGGTGGGTTGGGATTGGTGCTGCTGGTTGTTGTGATACTGGTGATTCTGGGACGCATTTAGATTTTTTGCGAGTGCGGTGACGGGCGACGGAGCTCGTGGAGGTTTGTCGCGCCCAGCCGTCTACTTTTTCTCAGACAGAGCGAGCCTGTCAGTTCGGAGGTTGGCGATGCATGACTCGAAGCAACGAGCCGTCCGGTTTCTCGAGAAAGAAATCAAGACGTACACGGCCTTATCTTTATTTCTGTCTAAGAAAGGCGTCAGAGAGCAGGTGCGCGCGGGTGCGAAAAAAGTCCTGACCGGTCCTTCCTATTACAAAGACAGAATGAAAGAGGCGAAGAAACTGGTCTACGACCTCAGGACATCAGACTAGGGCGCATTTCCTCAAAGCCTTGTATATGGCAACCTGGCCCGCTGGCCAATCCGCACCGTGGCAGTTTTGCTCGCCGTGCTTCCGCGCGATGACCGCTCTTTCGCGTACTCCGTACTCACAGTCAAGATAATCCAGGACGGGGAGCGCGATAGCGGCAACGAGGCGCAGGAAGAGGTCGCCAGCCATCAGTCTAGGCGTTCGCGGTTCGTGCTAGCTTGAGGCTCGGACGCAGCAGCGCCGCAGCACCGCGTGCTCGCGGACGGGCCAGCCTTGGCGCTCCGTGGATATTGGCAACGTCCTTCGCGCCATAAAAATTTTCCTTCTCGCACGCTTTGCAGCGCAAATTGAATACCGCCGGAAGAGCTTCGCGCACAGGTTCGGCGGCTTCGGCTTGGGGTGCCGCCAAAGCTTTTTCAGCTCTCACGGGAAGCGAAATCGGCTCACCACAGGCGCGACAATAGACTCCAGAGTATTGCTGCGTTGCGATTGCTTGGGTCACTGGACACCTCAATTCGAAGTTTATTTTTATCGGGTAGGAAGCAAGATTATACAATGCCTGCGAGCACTATAGTAGCTCGATCCTGTGAATACCGGGCTGGAGCTGTGAATTTTCTGGAGTGCGGGAAGATTTGTGACATTCCGTAAATAACTCTATACATATCAGTGTGTTAGGCGGAGGTTTGAAGGCCACCATTGGCGGTTTTCTGTCCCGCAATCGAGGTGAATTCCACAGACGACCGAGTCGGCCGCCGAATGAAATTCCAACGTCATGCACGCATGCGGATTCGATGGTTGCGCGTCGCACCGACGTTCGTCGTTACGGCTTGCTCGGTTCGATCTTCCAGAAGTCAATTCCGGCGGCTTGTGTCGGGACATCCAGCGTTGCAACGGTCTTGAGCGTATCGAGGTCAATCACTTCGACGGTGCCGGGATCGGAGCCTATGCCCTCTACTGAAATGAATGCGTAGCGATTGTCCGGCGTGACCACCGCGCCGTGGACCACCTTGCGCTTGGTGGGCAGGCGCGCCAATTCTTTCCCCGATTTTGGATCGAAGATGGAAACGGACTGGTCGCGCTTGTTGGTGGCAATCAGGCGGCCGTCTTTGGTCATGGCCAGGTTGTAAACGCCATTGGCGGCGGGAAATCGCTTCACCATCTTCCATGAGGCGGCGTCCACCACGACGATGTCGTTGGATTTGTTGCACGCCACGTAAATTTCCGAACCGTCGCCCGAAGGCTGCGCCCAGGTGGGCACGCAGGAGAGGTCTGTCATTTTCATTTGCGACTGTGGCGCGCCTTGCATGCCCATTTCTTTTCCCACAGAGAGCATGAAGTAGCGCGAGACGGCGAATTTCTGCGTGTCAATTTCCGCGAGCATGTCGTCCATCATGCAGGCGGAGTAATGCCTGGTGCCATCGGGGCTGAGGCGCGAGCCGTGCGGCATGGTGCAGGTGGTGATGCGTTTTACTTCCAGCATCGCGCCGGTAGCCACTACGGAAATCGAAGAAGGCACCATGTCGCCGTGGAAATTCGCGTTGGCGACATAAAGGAATTCGCCATCCTTGGAAATGTCCGCCGTCGCGGGAAAAAGGCCGAGCGAGGTGTACTTCACCACCTCTTCGCTGCCGGCTTTTAGCTTCCACGCGGAGCCGTCCGGGCGGCCATGGCCGACAGACACGTACACAAATTGCTTGTCCGGCGATACCGCGATTCCATGCGGACCATTGATCTCCACCGGCAGCAGGCCGATGTGCGTTTCATGTTCCTCGTGAAAGCCTTGCGGACCGAAGCGCAGCAGGACGACCTTGTCGGCCGACTCGCAGACGACGTAGACCAAGTAATCCTGTGTTGGACCGGCAGAAGACGCCGCCTGTGACGACGCCCGTGGCGATGTTTGCGCCAACGCTGATGGCATCAGAATCGCCAGGAGGAGCGCGGTAAAAATCAGCAAGCGAGCAGCTGGCACGACGGGCGCGTTAGAAGAGACGAGCGGGTCGAGCATGTCGGGCGTGTGAGTGCTCGTCGCGTTGGGCGCGAGTCTGGTGCGATACATCATTCCATCACCTCGTTCTCAGCAGAGTGGTTTTCGAAAATTGAACCGCCTGCCAGCACGCAAGTCTACATCCGGAGGTTTCGATTTTAGGAGAACAAATCGCCGGAATAAATCAAAGCGGGACTAGCGGAAGTTTCGTGGGAATTTCGCGGGGATCGACTGGGCTAGATCGATTGCAAAAGGAGACGAGCGCCAAAACCCCGGAGCGGAGTGCAGAAATTCCAAACCCGCCAGCACCTGGCCGCGTTCGGTGCGAATCAGGCGCGCCACGCGGCAGGTCAGGTCCTGATCCGTTTGCAGGTTCGTGAGAATTAATTTTTGCGCGCGCACCACGGCTGCGGATATGGGCACCAGCCCACCGCAGGCGCTCACGTTGATGGTTTCGGTGTTTTCCGAAAACGGCACGCCGTCCAGCTTGCCGTACACCTGCACGGGCAGGTAAATCGGCAAACGCTGCGCGCGGCGCTGATCGTCCAGGAATCCGATCATTTTCTCTCCCGCCTTGCGAAGAAATCGGCGGACGTGCGTCCCCACAGTCCAGGAGAAAAACTTCGCCAGACTCACACGCACCCCAAGAAATATATGCGCCCTTCCGAATTGTGCCGCAAGGAATTTCGGGACTGCACCGTTACCCACAGGTCACATCCGGAAGTGACAGTGCGGCGCGCATCTGCGGCTGGAGAATTATTGACTTGGAGCACGATGCGGCATATCGTTGCGCCAGTTGTTCAAGCCGCGCCGTAAGGCAACAGAAAATTCCAACAAGAGACAAATTCCACCGACTCAAGCACGAAAGTTCGGACCCAAGGAGGGTCACCCATGAAGCGTCTCTTACAGTTTGTCGCGATTACTGTTTTAGCGTTCGCCGCTTCCGCCACTCTGCGAGCACAAAGCAATCCGCTGGTCGGAACCTGGAAACTTGACGTCACAAAATCGAAATTCGATCCCGGACCGGGACCTAAGAGCCTGACGCGCACGGTGGTAGCGCAAGGTGATGGCGTGAAGTATTCGTTTGAGGGAGTCGCGGCCGATGGAAAACCCCTTACTTACGGCTTCTCCGCCACATTCGACGGCAAGGACAATCCCGTCTCGGGTTCGATGCCGAGCGGCGCGGACACGATTTCGGCCAAGCGCATCGATTCCAACCACTATGTGGCGACACAAAAAAAGGGCGACAAGGTAGTTGCCACATCCAAGGTGACAGTTTCAAAGGATGGAAAGGTCACGACCGTGGATCAGACTGGCACTACCGCGAGCGGCGCGAAGTCGCACGACGTGCAGGTGTACGACAAGCAATAGGGAACGAATATAGCGCGAAGCATTGCAAATACTGGCGCGATACCAGGGCGGCCGGACGATCGGCCGCCTTTTTCATTTCTGCCAGGTGCAGCTGACAATGCACCGCGCTTGGTTCACGCAGATAAGAATGATAGATTCGCGCCGCCTGCTTCCGGCAACCTCGGCAAATTTCGCGGACACGTTCCTTCTTGTCAGACAACACTCCATCTCGCGACGCACACGCGCTTTCTCCGCAAACGGAGGCGCGCCCGACTCTTGCCGCTCGCCTGGGATTATTTGACGCGACGATGCTGGTGATGGGCGGCATCGTAGGCTCCGGCATTTTCATCAATCCCTACGTTGTCGCGGGGCTGGTGCACACACCGGCGTTGATTCTTGGCGCGTGGCTTGCCGGAGGCGCAATTGCGCTGGCCGGCGCGTTCATTTACGCCGAGCTGGCCGACAGAATGCCGAAAGTCGGCGGCCAGTATGCTTACCTTCGCGAGGCTTATCATCCGCTGCTGGGATTTTTGTACGGCTGGATCTGCCTGCTGGTCATTCATGCCGGTGGCAGCGCCGCGGTGGCCGTGACATTCGCAAAATATTGTCGCGTATTTTCGCATGGCGTGGTTTCGGAAAGATGGATCGCGGTCGCGGTGGTGCTGGTGTTCACGGTTGTGAATTGTGTGGGAGTGCGCGCCGGAGGAGGCGTGCAAAGTGTTTTCATGTTGCTGCGCATCGCGGCGATTGCGATGATCGTCGCTTCCGGCGCGCGGCTGGTCTTCTGGCCGCCGGCAGACGCCGCGCATACTGCATGGTTTCCGGTGCTGGATCGCCCGCTTTCGTTCGATCTGCTCACCGTGTTTGGCGCGACGATGATTCCAGTGCTCTTTGCCTACGGCGGCTTTCAAACATCGAACTACGTAGCAGGCGAGATTCGCGATCCGCGCAAGAACCTGCCGCAAGCGCTGCTGCTCGGCGTGATTGGCGTGATTGTGCTGTATGTTGCCGCGAATTTCATTTACGTTCAGGCGCTTTCGCCCGCCGGACTCGCGGCGACTGCTACTCCGGCGTCGGCGGTAATGGGCCGAGCGCTCGGTGCGCTGGGAGGCTCGTTGATCGCGGTCGCCATCGCGATTTCCACACTCGGGTTTTTGAGTCAGGCGATGCTCAGTTACCCGCGCGTCGCGTTCGCGATGGCTGAAGATGGCGTGCTGCCGGGCATCTTTGCGCGATTGGGAACGCGCAGCCGCGCGCCGGTGGCGGCGATCGCACTGCTGGGCGCGTTGATCAGCGCCACCGTGCTGCTGGGCACGTACGAACAAATTCTCAGCTATGTGGTGGTGATGGACTGGCTGTTTTTCGGATTGTCCGCCAGCTGTCTTTTCGTATTTCGCGCGCGCGACGCACGACGAGGCGACGTGGCCGCGCGGGAATCCGGCTACCGCGTCCCCGGACATCCCTGGACTACCGGCGTTTTCGTTGCCGTCGCGTGGTTGGTCGTCCTGAACACCATCTACAAATTTCCTCGCAATGCTGGCGTCGCTCTGTGTATCCTCTTCGCCGGGGTCCCCGTCTATTTCCTGGTTCGCGGCCGCTCAGGGCGTCCGCCCGGTTCCAAATAAGAGTCCATTGAGTTCAGCCAATGAGTCCACAAAGGCGAGAAATTCGTTCCGGCTATATTGAATGGGCGAAGCTGCGCTCGAGTGCCCGTTACAATCTGGCGATCAGCGACGTGGAGCATGTATCGCTGGCGGATCTCCAGGCGAACATTGCAGACCTGGAGATTTCCGGGCCTGGTGGTTACGGGTACGAGCCGTTGCTGCAAAAGCTCTCCGCGAAATCCGGCGTGCCGGTGGAATCGATCGTGCACGCGCAGGGAACTTCGATGGCCAATCATCTGGCGATGGCCGCGTTGGTGGAGCCGGGCGATGAAGTGTTAATCGAAGAACCTTCTTACGGCGCGATTGTTTCCACTGCGGAATATCTGGGCGCGAAGATCCGGCGCTTCCCGCGCAAATTCGAATCGGGGTTTCAGCTGGATCCGCGCGAAGTGGAGCGCAGTATTTCCGCGCGCACGCGGCTGATCGTCATCACCAACCTGCACAATCCCAGCGGCGTGCGCACCACTGACGCCAAGTTGCGCATCGTGGGCGAAATCGCGCGCAGCATGGGCGCGCATGTGCTGGTGGACGAGGTGTATCTGGAAGCATGCTTCGATTCGCCGTGGCAAAGTGCGTACCTGCTCGGACCGAATTTCATTGCCACCAGCAGCTTGACGAAAGCTTATGGCCTAACTGGATTGCGCTGCGGCTGGATTTTCGCCGCGAAACCACTGGCGGAGCGCATGTGGCGGCTGAACGATCTGTTCGGCGTGATGGCGCCGCATCCTGTCGAGCTGCTCAGCGTGCTCGCTTTCGAGCATCTGCCGAAAATAGCCGCGCGCGCGAAGCAATTGCTGGTGACGAATCGCGCTTTGCTGAAGGAATTTTTCAAGAGCCGCAGGGACTTGCTGGCGATCTGGCCCGAAGCTGGAGCGATCGCGTTTCCCCAGCTTACCAGCGGCCACGCGGACGCTTTCTGCCAATTGCTGCGCGACAAATACGAAACCAGCGTGGTGCCGGGACGATTTTTTGAAATGCCGGAACACTTTCGCATCGGCATAGGCGGTACGACGGAGAACGTGCGCGAAGGCCTGGCGCGCATGGGCGCGGCGCTGGATGAGCTGGCCGCTAAGAGCTAACGCTGAGGCGGGACGCTCTTCACTTTCGCCGGCGTCTTCTTCCGGGGAAGAATAATGTCCACGAGAGCGCGCGCTGCAGCGGTGAGCGGGCGATCCTGCCGGTACACTAAATAGAGTTTCCGCTCGAACTTCATTTGCTTGATTCGCAATTCGCGCAAGTCTCCGCGCGCCAGTTCGCCTTCCACGCACATGCGCGGCACTATGGCCACGCCTTTTTTCATTTCCACGAAACGCTTGATGCTTTCGATGGTCGGCAACTCCACTTCCATCCGCAGCGGGACTTTGTGTTTCGCGAACAATTGGACCACGCGATGGCGGTAGGGCGATTCCACTATATGCGCGACAAAAGTTTCGTCGCTTAGCGCGGTGATGTCCACTTCCTTGCGCTTCGCCAGAGGATGGCCCGGCCACACCACCAGCACCAGCGCGTCGCGATAGAATTCCGCGGTGGTGAGCTCACGTTCCTCCGGCAAGTATGAAATTACGCCGATATCCAGCTGATGATTGAGCAGCTCGCGCGGGACTTCGCGCGAAAACACGCGGTGCACGCGAATGTGGATCCCGGGATGCAGGCGACGGTAACGTTCCAGGGCGGGCAGCAGCGCATGGATCGAGCTTTCATTCACACCCAGAGAGAGTTGACCGCGTTCGAGGCCCCGCAGTTCCTGCAAGCCCTTGCGAATCTCCTCGCGCATGTTCAACATGCGCGAGGCGTAATCCAGCAGCAGGGTGCCTGCGTCAGTGAGGGTACGCGCGCCCGAACCGCGTACGAAAAGCGGCTGGCCCACCCAATCTTCCAGCTTGCGCATGGCGATGCTGATCGCCGGCTGCGTGCGAAACAGCTTCACCGCCGCGCGCGAGTAGCTGCGCTCGCTCGCGACCATCTGAAACATCTGCAATGCCGCCAGGTCCATGCCACCAGCCTCCCAGGCCATCCTCTTGTATAAGAGAGATTTATCCTACATGCAAGAATTATAAATTGGACTCCTCGCCGCGCACACGAAACACTGGTATGGTCCAAAGGAGTCTGCATGGAACACGTCCACATTTTTGACACGACGCTGCGCGACGGAGAGCAGTCCCCCGGCTTTTCCATGAATACGGAGGAAAAGCTGCAGCTGGCGCGTCAATTGGAACAGCTGGGCGTGGACGTGATCGAAGCGGGCTTCCCGATTTCGTCCCCTGGCGACCTGGCGGCCGTGCGCGCCGTAGCGGCGGAAATAAAGGATTGCCGCGTGGCAGCTCTGGCGCGCGCGCGGCAAGAGGACGTGGACGCGGCGTTGCGCGGCATTGAACCGGCAGCGAAACCGCGCCTGCACATTTTTCTGGCTACCTCCGACCTGCACCTAAAACACAAATTGCGCATTTCGCGCGGCGAGGCGCTCGCGCAGATTACCAAGGCTGTAGCTTATGGCTGCACGCATTGCGACGACGTAGAATTTTCCGCGGAAGATGCAAGCCGCACTGATCTGGAGTTCCTTTTCGAAGCGATCGAAGCCGCAGCCGCAGCCGGCGCCAACATAATTAATCTTCCGGACACCGTCGGTTACACGACCCCGGATGAATATGGAGACATGTTCCGCGCCGCGCGCAAACATCTCGGCGCCTATCCTAAAGTAATTTTCAGCGCGCATTGCCATGACGATCTGGGCCTTGCTGTAGCCAATTCACTGGCGGCCATTGCGGCCGGTGCGCGTCAGGTGGAGTGCACCATCAACGGCATCGGCGAACGGGCGGGAAACGCTTCGCTCGAAGAGATTGTGGTGGCGCTGCAAGTACGGAAAAGCCATTTCTCGGTGCGGACCAATATTTCGCTCGAGAAAATTTACGCCACCAGCCGCATGCTTTCAGCTATCACCAGCATCAACGTGCCACCGAACAAGGCGGTGGTGGGCGCGAACGCATTCGCGCACGAGGCGGGGATTCACCAGGACGGCATCCTGAAAAATCCGCTCACCTACGAAATTATCCTGCCGGAAAAAGTGGGCGTCCCGGCGCGGCGGCTGGTGCTGGGCAAACACTCCGGACGCAACGCCCTGCGCGCGCGATTGGAAGAACTGGGCTATACGACCAACGAGGCGGAGCTCGTCGAATGCTACGGGTTGGCGACGGCGCGTGCTGACGCCGCAAAGCAAGTCACCGATCGCGACCTGCTTTCGATCATTCACAAAGTGCGTCGCGCGCGCACGCAAGCGCCGTCGCGACAAACCGCGGCCGCCGGAGTGACGCGCTGAATTGAACAATTTTCATCGGTACGGGAGATTACAGTCATGTCTGGAGTAAGGAAAACCATCGCCGTATTGCCGGGCGACGGAATCGGACCCGAAGTGACGCACGCCGCGGTGCAAATCCTGCAAGACTGCGCGAAATCTTTCGAACATACATTTGAATTTCGCGAATTCGCTTTCGGTGGGGCCGCGATTGAGCGCCTCGGCTCGCCGCTGCCTGCCGAGACGCTGGCTGGCTGCCGTTCGGCTGACGCGATTTTGCTCGGCGCGATCGGCGGACCGCAATGGGATGGATTAGCACTCGATAAGCGGCCGGAAGCTGGTTTGCTGGGCCTGCGCAAGGCGCTCGGGCTATACATTAATTTGCGGCCGATTCGGTTGCGTCCGGCGCTAAGCAGCATTTCTCCGCTGCGGCGCGAGCGCATCGACGATTGCGATTTCGAAATTGTGCGCGAATTGGCCGGAGACATTTATTTTGGCGAGCATTCGCTGACTGGAGAGGGCAGCGCGGCACGCGCGCGGGACGTGGCGGAGTACACCGCCGCCGAAATCGAACGAGTGGCGCGTTACGCCTTCGAGCGAGCGGCTGGGCGCAATCGCCGCGTGGCCAGCGTGGATAAGGCCAACGTGCTGGCGACTTCAGCGCTGTGGCGCCAGACCGTGACGCGCATCGCCCGCGATTATCCCGAAGTTACGCTCGAACATCTCTACGTTGATAACGCGGCCATGCAACTGCTGCTGCGCCCCGCGCAGTTCGACGTGATCCTGACTGCGAATCTTTTTGGCGACATTCTCAGCGATGAAGCGGCGGCGCTTGCCGGCTCGATCGGCCTGATTCCTTCGCTCAGCCGCGGCCGCGACGGCCAGCCTGCGCTGTACGAACCGATTCACGGCTCGGCGCCATCGCTGGCGGGAAAAGATCTAGCCTGCCCGCTCGGTGCCATTTTTTCCGCGGTGCTGCTGCTGCGCGAATCATTCGGCCTGGAGATTGAAGCACAGTGGATCGAAGCAGCCGTAGATCGCGTTCTCGATCACGGCTTCCGCACCATTGATATCGCGGAGACCGGCGGACGCGTTCTGCGCAGCTCTGAATTTACCGAGCACATTCGCGCGGAATTGCACGACGCGCTGGTCCATTCCGAGCGTTACGGCTGGGGAGTGTAGCGGGGTTGGACGCCTTCCGGATTTGGGTAGCCACCGAGGATTCCCAGCTCGGCGGCGAACGCCTCGGCCCAAAAGATATCTGTTACGTTCTTCGCAGCACCAGGCAACTCGCAATCATGTCGTGCAGCGCTTGCTTCTTCTCCGTGAATCCTGCCATCGCGTAACCGATCCCCAGCGGAATCAGCCCGGTGATGATCTTTGCGAAATACCTGCCGCTGGCGACAGCAAAACCGATTGGCCGCCCTTGCAGATCGGTAACGATCAATCCCAGCGCCATTTTCCCGAGCGTCCCCTGATGCCGGGAACTTTCCATTCCAGCATTGTAAATCCAGGCGAGCAGGACCGAAGCGATGCCCACGAAGACGAACGCGGAGATCACCGCCGCAGGTATCTCGGGGTTTTCTCCCTGCATGCCTTCAAACATTGTACGCAGAGACCCGATGCCGATAATCCCCACTCCGATCAACACTAAAATTCCGATTCCAATGCCGATCAACACATCGTCAATCAAATGCGCTACCAGGCGCAGCCAAAATCCAGCGTAAGGAGACGGCAGAGTTGGCGCAAACGCGGGCGTCGGCACAGCATAGGCCGGCGCTAATCCGGGAGTCGGACGCGCGGGCGCCGTCCCAACCGGCGTCACTGCGCTGGTGGGCTGCCCGCATGCGCTGCAAAATGTTGCACCATCGGTGACGTTGCTCCCGCATTTCGAACAGAACATTGCGCTCCCTTAGTTTAATTACGCATCCGCACCTGCGAATGTTCCTACAATTTACGGATTACCAGCGTGCCGGCAAGAATATCGTGCAGCGCTTGTTTCTTTTCCGTGAACCCCGCCATGATGTAACCGATTCCAACCGTCATGACGGACAGCCAGCGCGCAAAGTACCGACCCGTGGCCCGGCCGAAACCAATCCGGATTCCTGCCAAATCCGTAACTTCCAGGCCCAGTGCTTTTTTCCCAAGGGTTGCTTGCCAAGCCGAGCTTTCCAAGAGTGCGTAGTAAAGCCACGTCAGCACGATAGTCAGTAAGAAAATTCTTCCCATGCTTGTAAAGATTGGAAACAGCTCTTCCGGCGATGAGGGTGGATGGTTTCGCAAAAATTGGCGAAGTCCGAGCGATGCTCCGAATGGAAGCAACAAAATCGAAGTCGCAAACTGTAAAACGATGCGATCGATTATCCAGGCCACGAAGCGCAGCCAAAATCCCGCGTAGGCCACCGCGGGACGTGCTGCCGGAGCTTGCCACCCTGCTTGCACTGGCGGAGCGTAAACTGTCCCTCCCGGTGCCGCTGCGGTCGCTGATGGAGTCGCTGCCGCCGCTTGCCCTACCGAGAAACCAACCATCGGCTGCCCGCACGCGCTGCAGAAAGCAGTACCATCCGCGACATTGGCCCCGCACTTTGAGCAGTACATGGTGCCTCCGCGCAGCCGCGCTGGGGCTGCGCATCAAGGAATATTGTTGCGCATCGTAACGAAGCGGCCAGCAGCGGGTCAATGCAAATCGTGCCGCGTCGCGCGGCGAAGTTCCATGCACCCAACGTATCGCTCGACGTCCGTTGCGAGCCTGGCGCAACCTCGCTTAAACTCGTGACGATGACTCATCGCTGAGGAGAACCAATGCGAATCCAGCTTACGAATGCGGGAAAGATTTTCTGCGGCGTGCTTGCGGCGGCGGCCTTGTTTGCATGTGGCTATGTGGCTGGGCAGAACCGCTTCGGCCAGCCGAAAACAATTCTGCACGTCGTCGAGCTGAAATGGAGCCCGGCGGCCAGCGACGCCCAGAAGCAACAGGCGATTGACGGCATCAAGGACATGGCCACGAAAATTCCCGGCATCAAAAATATCTGGATCAAAGGCGAACGCATGCAGCCACGCGATTTCAACGCCGCGTACGCCATCGAATTTCGCGATCGCGCCGCCGCGGATGCTTATGCCGAAAGTCCCGCGCACGCGGCGTGGGAAGCGCAGTATGTTCCGCTGCGCGCTGCCAGCGTTTCGATTCAAGTGACAAACCCCTAGCGCCGCTGCGAATTCACCAACGTTCAGTCTCTGACCTCTGATAAATCACCTTGCGGGCGATCCTCGGCAGAAACGTCTGATGACCGCAGCGTCGCACAAAAATCGCTACCGCCTGCAGCAGAGCGGTGCTAGGCTGCGCCTACCGGAGTGCTCCAAACCGCGCTCGGTGCATTTACCACTCAGGTATTTTCCCAGGGCTCAAAAATCTGGCGGCAGGAGGCGATCACGTCCATGAAGAAACTGCTTCTGGCGATTGTGGCGGCGTACATCGTGCTGATGCTCACGAACTATCTGGTGCACTCAGTGTGGCTGATGAGCGACTACGCGGCGATTCCCGCCAGCCATCGCTCTCCGGCCGGCATCATGCACCGCTTCTGGGCCATGGCCGTTGGCCAATTCTTTTTTGCGGCGCTCTTTGCTTACATCTATACGCGCGGGGCCGAGAAAAAATCCTGGCTGGCGCAGGGCATGCGCTACGGCATCCTGATCGCCTTCCTCACGGTGATACCCACCGCGCTGGGCGAATACGTCGTGTACATCGTGCCGTACCAGCTGGCGATCAAGTGGATGATCGCGGGCGGAATTCAGATGATTATATTGGGACTGATCGTCGCGGGCATCTGTAACGAATCGGCCGCTTGAAAACGTTGCAGACCACGCGCGAATTATTTCCGCGCGTCTGTTCGCGGCGTGCGGTGAAAGTCGGGGATGCCCATCGTTTTGCGCATTTGACGATCCATGGCGCGGTCGGAAAGCCACCGCCGGGCCAAGATACCGATCTTTGCCTCCCGCGTTACTGGATAGCGCGCTCGCGGCGGATCATCTTCAATCGCGCGCACGATCACCCGCGCACAATCTTCCGGTTTGTACTGCGAGGACTTCGTGGTCTTGCCCCATGCGTTGAGAAAGCCTTGATAAACAGCCTTGTATGGACTCTGCTCCGCGCCTTGGGCATAGGCCGAAGATAACTCGCCCGCGTTGCGATTCATGCTGGTGGGAATGTAGCCCGGCTCGATCAGCACTACCTGAATTCCGAATGGATAGACTTCCAGGCGCATTGCGTCGCTCACCGCCTCCACGGCGTGTTTGCTCGAGCTGTAGGGTCCGAAGAGAGGTGAGACGAGCTTGCCAGCAATGGAGCTCATATTGATGATGCGCCCGCTAAGCTTTCGCCGCATCCCAGGCAGCACCCGCTGCGACATGCGCACCAAGCCGAAATAATTGGTCTCGAATTGCCGGCGCAAATCCGCGAGCGTGATTTCTTCCATCACTGCGGCGATGGCAATGCCGGCGTTATTCACCAGCACATCCACCGTTCCGGCGGCTTTCTCGATTCCCGTCACGGCGCGTTCCACCGAGGCATCGTCGCAAACATCCAGTTCCATCGCCGTGATTGGCAGCGTGCGCTCGCGTGCCAGTTGCTGCAGCGCCGCGATGCGTTCGGCGTTGCGCCCCCCGGCAAAAATGCGATAGCCATGCGCGGCAAGCATTACAGCTGCGGCGCGGCCCAGGCCGTCGGTACCGCCTGT
>Ga0070762_10000015_pt1 | contig 45471 bp, 33 predicted proteins | sample HubBroMetageREF2_FD_66726 | JGI IMG/M metagenome (GOLD analysis project Ga0070762, IMG submission 66726) | Reference soil microbial communities from the Hubbard Brook experimental Forest, New Hampshire, USA - Hubbard Brook CCASE Soil... | ecosystem: Environmental > Terrestrial > Soil >...
CTCATCACGGTTCCAAAAGATGTTCTGGTTACGGGTGATGGAACTGCCGCCGTGTTCGTAATGGACAGGCAGAAGAAGGTTCATCTCGTGCCAGTGTCCATCGGCGGAGAAACCCAAGATGAGGCGATCATCGCCAAGGGGCTCCTAGGCACAGAAACCTTGGTGCTGCGCCCGCCCGGCACGCTGAAAGACGGCGTCATGGTGAAAACCAAGAACTGAGGAGTGGAATGCCTGAACTAAACGTAGAGGCTGCCCAACCGGCAATAAAACTAGAAGGTATCTGCAAGACTTACCAGCGTGATGGTCAATCGATCCCGGTGCTGGAGAGCATTGGGTTGTCCATACCGCAAGGCCAGTTCATCGCCTTAATGGGGCCGTCTGGCTCCGGCAAGACAACTTTGCTCAATCTGATCGCTGGGATCGATCGCCCGACGTCCGGCTCGGTTGTGGTAAACGGCGTGGACCTGACCGCACTCTCCGAAGGAGCCTTGGCAAAATGGCGCAGCCGCAGCGTCGGCTTCATCTTTCAGTTCTATAACCTCATACCTGTGCTCACCGCGGTGGGCAACGTAGAACTGCCCCTGATGCTTACCTCGCTCTCTAAGAAACAGCGCCGGGAACGCGCCCTCTTCGCACTCCGCACGGTCGGCATAGCTGACAGGGCTGAACACTATCCCCGGCAATTATCGGGAGGCCAGGAGCAGCGTGTCGCCATTGCACGCGCCATCGTGACGGACCCGCAGATCCTCGTTGCCGATGAGCCGACAGGTGATCTCGATGCCAAAAGCGCCGACGAAGTCCTCGATTTATTACAGGCTCTCAATAATCAGTTCGTCAAGACGATCGTCATGGTCACCCACGATCCGCGCGCTGCCAGTCGCGCACATTCACAGAAGCACCTGGAGAAGGGCGTGCTGCTCGGAGCTTAACGATGAAATGGACACCCTTTGTCTTGAAACATCTCCGGCAAAACTGGATTCGGACCGCGAGCACAGCCGCCGGTATTGCCGTATGCATTTTCCTTTTTTGCACGCTGCAGACATTCGTTGCGTCTTTGCACGGATCCCTCAACCAGGGCGCGGCACGCTTGATCACGCGCAATAGCGTCAGTCGCTTTTATAGTGTCCCAAACGCCTACGAGGACCGCATCGCAGCCGTGCCGGGAGTAAAACGGGTTGCTGCGGCAAACTATTTTGGCGGCATGCGCGATGTAAACAAACCCGACAGTGAATTCGCAAACTTTGCCATTGAAGCCGAGAACTTTCTCGCCATGTATCCCGAATACATGTTGACCGAAGCCGAAAAGAAAGCGTTCCTGGGAAACCAGCGCGGCTGCATCGTAGGCCGCGCACTCGCACAACAGTTTAACTGGAAGACTGGAGATGCACTTCAGTTAACGAGCAATATCTATCGAACCGGAAAACCCTTTGAGTTTGTCATCAGCGCGATCTACCAGACGGACCAAACGCGCTACCCCGGCACAAACGAGTCAACGCTGTTCTTACATTACAAATACCTCGATGAAATGACCGGGAGGAAGGCAGGCGTACGCACGTATCGGGTGGAGATCGCCAGCCCGAAGGAAGCCGGCGTAATCAGTCACGCGATTGATGATCTGTTCGAGAACAGTGACGCGCAAACGCACACCGAAACCGAGGCACAATACCGCACCGCCACTGGAATGCTCGGCGGAAACCTGGCTTTGCTACTGAATGGGATCGGGCTGGCGGTTATGTTTACGCTGCTGTTGGTCACTGCAAACACCATGAGTATGGCGGTGCGCGAACGTCGCACAGAGATTGGAGTGCTGAAAACTCTGGGCTTCTCTGGACAGCTCGTCCTGGGGTTAATCTTGGCCGAAGGAGTCTTGCTCGGTGTAAGCGGCGCAGCGGTAGGGCTGCTTCTAGGCCGTTTTCTAGTCGATGTACTTCCCGTCGTCCCTGTCATCGGCGATTTGGTCCGCAGATTTCCTAAGATGAACGTGCCGCCAACGATCGCGGGCGCGGGAATTCTGATTGGCATGTCTCTGGGGCTGCTGGCAGGTTTGCTTCCATCCGTTTCTGCCTATCGCGCGAAAGTCACCGAACTGCTGAGGCAGACCTAATATGGCACTACCAATTACATACAGCTTCCGTAGTTTGGGTGTCCGCTGGAAATCGACGCTCCTTACCACGATTGGGATCGGGCTGGTCGTAGCGGTTTTTGTCGGATTGCTTTCTATGGCTAGCGGGTTTCGTCTTGCGCTACGTGCCAGCGGCAGCCCGGAGAATGCCATCGTGCTGGAAAAAGGTGCACTTTCGGAACTCGGGTCCTCGTTCAGCAAGGCAGCCGGCGATTGGGTTGCAAACGATCCCAGGATCGCACGCGGTGGGGATGGAACTCCTCTGGTGTCTCCCGAGCTAGTGGCCGTCGTCGCACTTCCCAGACCGGACGGCGAGTTGACCAATATCGGGATTCGCGGCGTGACGCCAGCCTCATTTAGGCTGCGGCCTGAACTTACCATCAGGAGTGGGCGCGGGCCACGACCGGGATTATTCGAGATTATTGTTGGAAAACAAGCCCAGAACCGCATCCGAGGGCTTCAAATTGGTTCGCGGATTTCATTGATGAAGCGCGAGTTCGAAGTCGTGGGAGTCTTTTCCGCCGATGGCAGTTCGTTCGAGAGCGAAATCTTGGGTGATTTCGATGCCATGGCATCTGCCTTCAATCATGCAGGCACGGAGAATTCGCTGACCGTTCGTCTGGCGGACTCCAGCGTGCTGCCTGCCTTCGATCGAGACTTGGAAGCAAATCTGCAATATCCACTCACGATGACGAATGAGCGAGAATATTACGAAAGCGAAGCTGGCCCGTTAATCGGATTTCTGCGAGGCCTGGCAGCTTTCGTGGGAGTAGTGATGGGAATCGGCGCGATTTTCGCCGCCATGAATACCATGTACGCCATCGTTGCGAATCGCACCCGTGAAGTCGGCACGCTTCGCGCTCTAGGCTTCTCGCGCAGCGCCGTATTGATGGCGTTCGTTCTGGAGGGATTGCTGCTCGCTGTCGCCGGCGGCGTTTTGGGATGCCTGCTGTCGTTCTTGATCACCGGGATGAGTGCTAGCACCACAGCAGGCATGGGCGAAATCTCTTTCGCCTTCAGGGTAACCCCAGCTGATCTGGGTTACGGCCTCTTGTTTGCCGCTACCATGGGGGTCATCGGTAGCCTTTTGCCGGCAGCCCGTGCTGCACGGTTGCCGATCATCTCCGCACTGCGCCAGGGTTGAGTCGCCGTGCGTTCAAACATTTTGAATCGACTTTTGTCCCTAGCAATCGTTGTTCGCGAATGCTTTCATTTGGTTGATTCGTAACTAGCGGTGGTGCGGATGTAATCGTCTACGGTTTGGAACTTCGCCAGAGGAATCGTCACCCCCAGTCTCTTCCCCCGCTCGCGGTTCAATAGAAACAGCTCGTCAGAAGCGTCATCAACGTATTCCCATCCGCGCACCACGGAGAGTTCCTCTTGAAATCCATCAGTTGCCAGGAGCCTCGAAGCGTCGAGCTGAACCTTCGAAACCGGACTGCCATTGTGCCATGCAGCGAAAATGCGGGAAAGTTACCCCGTTCTCAGCCGGGGTAGTCCGCCCTCTGCAGTCCGGTTTGGCGAGGAATTATCGCGGAAAATGGGCATTTTTCGCGTATTTTTGGGGAAAGGGCGGCGGAATTTCTCTGCATTAAGACTGCGTGGCGGAGAGGAAGGGATTCGAACCCCTGATACCCTTTCGGGTATGCCGGTTTTCAAGACCGGAGCCATCAACCACTCGGCCACCTCTCCGGTAATACAGTTTTACTACACTTCTTTCGTAGGGCAAACCCGCTTATCCCCGTCTATCGAAGACCGAAAGCCCGGGAATGGAACTCCATGACCTCGGAGAAGTGATCCATGAAGTAGGAAAAGCTGTGGTCGCCGGGGTACAAATGATATTCGTGTTCCACGTTTTCCTTCTGCAGTTGTTCGTGCAGGGCAGCGGCGCCTTTTTCAAAGCCGTAGTCGTCATTGCGGCCGCAATTGAAGTAAATGGCCATCCGCCGCAGTGCGCCCTGATTCCTGTTTGCCAGAACGAACGGACTATTGTCCTTCCAATGTCGCACATCGATTGGGGTTCCGAAGACCGTCGCCAGCAACTTTCCGAGCGGGGCGCCGGAGCGGGCCGCGGTGTCGAGTTCTCGAGGAGATTCGGTGATCAGAGCCGCACTTTGCGCGCTAACTGCCGAAAACATTTCGGGATGTCCGAAGGCAACCCGCAGCGCACCATATCCGCCCATGGAGATGCCGCTGATCGCTCGGTAACTACTCCCCTTGCCGACACGGTATTTGCGTTCGATCAACGGGATGAATTCCTGCAGGAAGAAGTCGCTGTAGCGAACCGAACCGTCGGCAGAATTGATGTAGAAGGTTCGCCCGCCTTCCGGCGCAACGATGAGAAACTCCCCTATCTTGTGCTGGCCGCGGAGATCGTCAAGCAGCGTCCAGCCGCCGCTGTTAAAGAGAGTGCGCTCGTTGTCGCCCAGGCCGTGCAGGAAGTAGAGCACTGGATAGCGTCGGACAGAATGCGTGGCTGCGCCGGCGTTATAGCTGGCAGGAAGGTAAACGCAGTAGTGGATCTCATGTTTCAGGATCGGGCTGTTTAGAGCGTTGCAGTCGATCCGGCTCTGGGCGCGGACAGGAAGCGAAGCAGCCAAAGCCGCCAGCAGAAGTAAGATAGGGAGACTGCGATCCATCGATTTCAGTTTACTCGTAGCGCAGCGCTTGGACCGGATCTAGCCGGGCCGCGCGTCCCGCGGGGTAAAGGCCTGCCGCGAGACTCACGAGGAAGGAAAACAAGATCGCGAATCCCACCAGCCACCACGGTACCGCCCAGAAATGTTCTGGCGGAAAGGACTGACGCTTGAGATAAATGTTTGTTCCCAGGTTGATCACCTGGCCGATCGCCCAACCGAGAGCGACTCCGACAACGCCGCCGAGAATGCCCATGGCGCCCGCTTCCGCGAAGAACAGCTTCCTGATGTCCCCATCGCTGGCGCCAATCGCTTTCATAATGCCAATCTCGCGGCGGCGCTCGAGTATGGCCATCACCAGCGTGTTTACGATCCCGATAAAAGCGACGGCCAGGGCGAGGCTGCCGAAGATTCCGAGAAACACGTCCAGCACCTTGAAGAATTGCTGTATGCTGCGGCTGGCATCAAGAATCGAGAAGGTATTGAAGCCCATCTTCTTGACCGTGTCTTCCACCGCCTGTATCAGGCTTGGACTTTTCACCCGCACACTCAACGAGGAATAGACCGGCTCGTCGGTGGCAGCTCGAGAAATCTCGCGCAAGTCCGTGGGTTGCATCACGTGCAGACTCTCGGCCAGCTTGAGCGGGAGAAAAACCCGTGCCCGGGTTGGCCCGCGCATACTCTCGGGGTCGAGATCGGCGACTCCGACAATTTTCAGCTTTTGCTCGCGCGAAACGACGGAGTAGGCGGCAGCAGCGAGACTGTCGCCAGTGGAAGGTGCATTGTCGGGGGCGGTTGAGACAGGCGTGCCCGGTGCGGCCTCACGCTGGGCATAGCGCATGGTCAATTCCTTGCCCAGAAGCGGAGCGGCCAGTTCCGCCACGTTGGTTTCGTCGGCACCCGCCTTAGGCGTTTTTCCCAGGAGTTCCTCGGCGAACGCCTTCTGAAGAATCGCTTCGGGCGCAATGTCAGACGAGAAGAAATGTCCCTGCAACGCTTCGAATGCATCGTTTGTCTGGGCCGACGGAGGCAACGCCGCCACCATCATCAAGTGCGGCTTGTCTTCGTAGCGCAGCTCCGTAATAAAACGGATGTCCGGATTGGCTTCGAGCACGTTGGGCAGACTCTCGATCTCGCGGCGGGTAGACTCGTCGAGGATCCGGCTTTCGGCTGGAGCAGGTCCGTTGCGTTCTTCGTCACGGTTGAAGTTGCGCAGATCGCGCCGTGAGGTGACCACCACGGTATCGAACAATCCAGACTTCATCAGCCGCCGTGATGCAAGCTGTTGCAGCCCGATTCCCAGAGAAAGCATCGCGACCAGCGACGCCACTCCCACCGAGATACCGATGGTAGTCAGCGAATTCCGCAGAACAGATTCGCGCAAATTGCGCACGGCGAGTTCGGTCAGATCGGGAAGCTTCATAGCCTTTCTCTGTGCGGGCTTGCGTCCTCTGTTGCACCCTGGCCAGCCACGGCCGCATTCGATTCATCTCCGATCAGCTTGCCATCCGCGAGGAAGATGAGTCGCTGGGCGTAGCGCTCAGCCAACGCACGTTCGTGCGTCACCATAACAACCGTCATTCCCAATTGCTGGTTGAAGTCGCTTACCATGTCCATGATTTCGGTCCCGGTATGGCTGTCAAGATTGCCCGTGGGCTCGTCAGCAAGTAACAGTTGAGGGCGGTTGATGAGTGCTCGAGCCAACGCGGCGCGTTGTTGTTCCCCGCCGGAAAGTTCGCTGGGACGGTGGTTCATGCGCGCTTGCAGGCCGACCCTCTCAAGCGCCTCACGTGCTAGATCGTTGCGTTTGTCGCGATTGACCTCGGCAAAGCGCATGGGCAGCTCCACGTTCTCCGCGAGCGTCATGCTGGCGATCAGGTTGAACGATTGGAAAACCATCCCGACGGTGTGCAGTCGGTATTTAGCCAGGTCCTCCCGTGAGAGTCGCGCGAGGTCGCGTTCCTGAACGATCACGCTGCCCGAGGTCGGACGATCCAGCCCGGCGATCAAATTCAATACGGAAGACTTTCCGGAGCCCGAACTGCCGAGCAGAGCTACGAATTCGCCCGTGCGCACGTTAAGGGTAACCCCGTCCACGGCCCGGATGAGCGTGTCGCCCATGCGGTAGTGGCGGCACAGTTGTTCCACACGAATTGCCGGAGCGTCGTTCTGTGAAACTCTCGCCGTGCTGCTCATGAGGTTAGCGGACCTCTCCTCTCAGCACGCGCAATGCATCCGCGTCCTTCACATCTCCGTTGCGCGCCTGGCCGGAGTTGCCGTTTCCGTCGCCGGTTCCTTCCAGCTTGTCGCCCTCGCCCGGCGCGAGGAACAAGTTATGCTCCAAGCCCAGCTGCCGGGTGTAGAGGTCGTAGTAGCGGCCCTGTGCCTCATAAAGTTGTTCGTGCGTGCCTCGCTCAAGGATGCGTCCCTGCTCCATCACCAGAATCTGGTCCGCGCGGCGAATAGTCGACAGCCGGTGCGCGATCACAAACGTGGTCCTGCCTTGCATGAGATAAGAGAGTCCATGCTGGATGAGCTGTTCCGATTCCGAGTCGAGACTGGAAGTTGCCTCGTCGAGAATCAGAATACGAGGCTCGGCAAGAATGGCCCGGGCGATCGAAATCCGCTGTCGCTGGCCCCCCGAGAGCTTCACCCCGCGCTCGCCGACGATCGTGTCGTACTTGTCCGCGAACGATTCAGCAAACTCATCCACGCGGGCGATCCTGCAAGCACGCAGAAATTCTTCTTCGCTCGCGCCAGGGCGTGAGAACATCACGTTTTCGCGAATCGTTCCGTCGAACAAAAACGATTCCTGCAGCACAACTCCAAGACGAGTGCGGTAGGAATCGAGACGAACCGTGCGCAGGTCCGTGCAATCTACGAGGATCCTGCCCTTGGTGGGAACGTAAAACGCAGAGATCAGGCCGATGGTCGTGGATTTCCCCGAGCCGGATGAGCCCACCAGCGCCGTAACCGTTCCAGGTTCCGCGCGGAAAGAAATATCATGCAGAACTTCGTGAACGCCGTCGTAGCTGAAACTTACGTCGTCGAATTCCACGGTGCCGCGGATGTCGCCCAGCGCCACGGTGCGCGCCGGGTCCTGATCTTCCGGCCGCTCGCGCATAATTTCCTGCGTTCGCTCCAGTCCAGCTACGGCCTCCGTCAGCTGAGTTCCGATGGCGACGATCTGCATGATGGGCGCAACCAGAAACCCGAGCAACAGAGTATAGGAAAAGAAACCGCCGACGGTCAGCGTGCCCGAGGCAATCTGATGCGTGCCCACATACATCGTGATTGCCCCCACCCCGCCTAGCAGGACGCTTGCCGAAAGACTCATGACCGACGTTGCGGTAAGCGAGCGCATCACGTTATCCAACAGGCGGCGCACGCCAGCGGCAAAGACTTTTTCCTCGCGTTCTTCGGCGTGATATCCCTTGATCACACGCACACCGCCCAGCGATTCCGTCAGCCGGCCCGTTACCTCGGCATTGATTTTGCCCCGCTCGCGAAAAATGGGCCGAATCGTTGTGAAGGCCCGGTTCAGCGCTACTGCGAAACAGGCCAACGATCCGACCGCGATCAACGTCATCTGCGGGCTGGTGCGGAACAGTAGAACCAGCGCAATCCCGGAAGTGACCAATCCCCCGACGAAATCCACCAGGCCTGTGCCCAGCAAGTTGCGCACGCCCTCCACATCGCTCATGATGCGCGACACCAGATTGCCAGTCTTGTTGCCGTCGTAAAACGAGACCGGAAGGCGAGAGATGTGGACCTGCACCTGTTCGCGTAACTCAGCGATCAAACGCTGCGCCGCTTTCGATAATAACTGTGTGAGCGAAAAGGAGGTGAGTCCCTGCACCAGAGTGGCCGCCAACACGACCAGAACCAGCGGCCGCAGTTTGTCCATGTGATGCTTGTTGATGACAGTATCGATCAGGAACTTGGTGGAATAGGGCAACACCAGCGCCGCAACCCGGTTGATGATCATCAACACGAAGCCGAGCGCCAGCACCCAACGCCGCGGGCGCATCAGCTTCCAGACTTCCGGCAGAACGGCCTTGAGTCTTTGGACTTTCGGGGGTTTCTGGGCTGCTTGAGGGTCGGTGCTCAATCGTTAATTGGACTCCGCCAAGGCTGCATTCGCTTCATTATTACTGCATTGTGACACGTCTGGGGCGGGCGTTGTATGCTCGGGGCGTGGCACGTCCGCCTTCTCCGGAGCGCTCTCCAACTTTAGGCCTGCTGCTCGGCCTGACCATCACACTTGCGGCAGTGGTGGCATACTCCGCGTACATCACCTGGCAAGTGGCCGGGTTGCGCAAGCTTCAGTCCGATCTGATCGACCGCAACCGCAAGGATTCTCTGCAGTTGCTGCGCATCCAGAACGACCTGAACCTGCTTGCAGTCGCCATGCGCGACATGATCGACAACGATGAGCCGTATTCACTCACTGCATGGTCGGCGCAGTTCCAGCGTATTCGGACTGACTTGGACGACGCCATGCGCCTCGAAGCCGGCATGGCCCCGACGAGCCGGACGGTCGAGCAGAGCGCTTCGCTGAGCAGTTCGCTGGCCCAGTTCTGGGATGCGGTCGACCGCGTGTTTGCTCTGGCGGGTTCAGGCCAGGAAAAGCAGGCGAGGGCGCAGATCCAGCTCTCACTGCAGGCGCGGCAGGCGGCGTTGAGCACGGCGGTTGCCCGGCTGTTGGTGCAGAACAGCGAGAATGAAGAGCTGGCGGCGCAACGCATTGTCGACATCTATGACCGGGTGCAGCGGCAAGTTTATGTGTTCCTGTGCGCAACCCTGATCGCGATCCTGCTGACTGGATTTTCCATGATCCGATGGAACCGGCAGCTGTTTGCTCGCATGGCTGAGCTTTCGGAGCGGCGCAGCGAACTCGCGCAGAAACTAATTGCAACCCAGGAGTCGACGCTGCGTTACATTTCGCGCGAGTTGCACGACGAGTTTGGCCAGATCCTCACGGCAATGGGATCAATGCTCGGCCGCGCCGGAGCTCACGCTCCGGAGGGCTCATCCTTGCGCATCGACTTGCAGGAAGTCCGCCAGATCGCCCAGGATACGCTGGATCGGGTTCGGAGCCTGTCGCAGTCGCTGCACCCGGTGATGCTGGATGAGGTTGGGCTGGAGACTACACTCGACTGGTACATCCCGACCGTGGAAAGGCAGACCGGAATTGCCATATCCTATGAAAAGGTGGGCGCGGCGTTCGATCTGAGTGGCAGTGCGGCGGTGCAAATCTACCGCGTGCTGCAGGAAGCGTTGAACAACGTAGCGAGGCACTCCGGCGCGAAGCAGGCCTGGGTGCGATTGCGTTTTGACCCTGCAACCTTGGAGTTGGAAGTGGAAGATCACGGAGTTGGCTTCAGCGAGCGGCCAGGGAAGCAAGGCATCGGACTGGTCGCGATGCGCGAGCGTTCGGAATTGATGGGCGGGCGCATTGTCTTTTCGATTCCGGCGGTGGGCGGCACGTTGTTGCACCTGAGTGTGCCCCGCGAGAAAATTGAGTCGTCCATTGAGTCGCGGAATAAAGATCAGGGTTAAGACAAAGAATTAGAGATTAAAAGATTAATAAAGATGAATATGACGAAGAAGATCACCGTGTTGCTGGTCGATGACCATAGCCTGGTCCGGCGGGGCTTTCGGCGCATGTTGGAGGATGAGCCAGATATGGTCGTGGTCGGCGAAGCCGGTGACGGGGAGGAAGCGGTTAAGCTGGCGCGCGAGCTGCACCCTCAGGTTGTTGTTATGGACTGCGCTTTGCCCAAGATGAACGGCCTGGACGCAACGCGGGCAATTCTCGAAGACTTACCCGAGACCGCTGTGCTCATGCTAAGCATGCATTCGGAAAACACCTGGGTGCGGCAGGCGACCGAGGCTGGAGCCAAGGGATACATTCTGAAGAACGCGATCAACCTGGAACTAGGGCCGGCGGTGAGGCGCGTGGCCGGGGGAGAAACGATTTTTGATCCCCAGGTGGAGCAGCAGTCAGCGCTCAAAGGCGAGCGCAGCAGCGGACTCACACCTCGCGAACTCGAAGTGTTGCAGATGATCGTTGACGGCAAGTCGAATAAAGAGATTGCCACAGCGCTTGACCTCAGCGCTAACACGGTTGCTGTCCATCGCGCCAACATCATGAATGCACTCGACATTCACAAGACTGCCGAGCTCGTGGTTTACGCCATCCGCGCGGGTCTGGTGAATGTTCCGTGAATCGCAGATCCTTTCTGCAGGGCATGGCGGGACTCGCTTCAGTATCACAGTTGCCGCTTCTGCGGGCTCTTGGTGCCGTTCCTCCGACGGCGGCTTCTCCCGGGTTCCGATTTGTTGACGTAACCTCCAGCTCCGGCATTCAATTCCAGCACAACAGTGGGGCCTTCGGCGGGAAGTTCCTGCCGGAGACTCTGGGTTCGGGCTGTGCCTTCCTCGACTACGACCGCGACGGTTGGCAGGACATTCTTCTGATCAACGGGATGGATTGGCCCGGCCACAAGCAGCGGCGCTCCACACTGCGCCTTTATCACAACAACGGAAATGGCTCTTTCACCGACGTCACTTCCCGTGCCGGGTTGGATATCGAGATGTACGGCATGGGCGTAGCCGTTGGCGACTATGACAACGACGGATTTCCCGACATCCTGGTCACTTGCGTGGGGCAGAACCGGCTGTTCCACAATACCGGCAAAGGAACTTTCGTGGATGTGACCAACTCCAGTGGATTGGGAAAGCGCCTGGGTTTCAGTACCTCCGCCCTCTGGTTCGATTATGACCGCGACGGCCTGCTCGATCTTTTTATTTGTAACTACGTGAAGTGGTCGCCTGAACATGACGTCTTCTGCAGTCTTGACGGCAAGCACAAATCCTATTGCACGCCGGAAGCCTATCGCGGCGAGACTTGCTGGTTGTTTCACAATCGCGGCAACGGCACTTTCGAGGATGTCACTGCTTCCAGCGGCATTTTCGACAGCAGTTCCAAATCGCTTGGCGTTGCAATGCTCAATAAAGATAAAGACCAGAGCGGCTGGCCTGATCTGTTAGTCGCGAACGACACTCAGCCCAACAAGCTCTATCGCAACCAGCGCAACGGAACTTTCAAAGATGCCGCAGTCGAGGCTGGACTCGCCTTCAGTAGCGAGGGCAAGGCGCGAGCCGGAATGGGCGTGGACGTCGCTGATTTCGAGAACTCTGGCCGCTCCGGCGTGGCCATTACAAACTTCGATAACGAAATGATGGGCCTGTATCTATTCGGAGGCAGAACGTCCGAAGACGTTGCCGCCCAGGCAGGTGTGGGGTTGGCTTCCAAGAACAGTCTGGGTTTTGGATGCGTTTTTCTCGATTCCAATCTGGACGGCTGGCTCGATCTTGCCGTGGCCAACGGCCATATCGACGAAACCGTGCGCAACATTCGTGGCAACGTGGGATACGCCCAGCCACCTCTGTTGTTTCTCAACAATGGCAAAGGAAGTTTTCGGGACATCGCCGCGGAAGTTGGCGGCGGATTCGAACAGCCAAAGGTGGGACGCGGACTAGCCTACGGCGACTTCGATCGTGATGGCGACCTCGACCTGCTGCTGACTACAAATAATGGTCCCGCCTACTTGTACCGGAACGACCAGCTTGGAGGGAACCGCAGCATTCGTTTTCGACTGGTCGGCACCAAGTCGAACCGCGACGCAATCGGAGCGACGGTCCGCATTGTCTCCGGGGACTTGAGTCAATCGCGCATGGTGAAAAGTGGGTCCAGTTATCTGTCGCAGTCTGAACTCCCGGTTACGTTTGGCCTGGAGAAGCGCAATCGCGTGGAGAGCGTCGTCATTACCTGGCCCAGCGGCAGAATTGAAGAGTTCAAGAACTTGGCTGCGGGACGATGCTACGAATGCACCGAAGGCAAAGGCGTTTCCCCGCAGGATGGGTATTGATTCGCGGTCCGGACGAAGTCGTCTCAAGGCCGGCTGATGGTTCCCGCGGCAGTCAGATCAATATCGACTGATTCACTCACTCGCAAGAACAGCGTGCTCGGGTTCTTCATGCCCCAATTCGCATAAGGTACAGCGAAGTGAAGCGTTGCGGTCCAGTGATCGGAGGACACCTCAACTTCGGCGGGGACGGTCAATTCGTGATCCGATCCGTGGATCGAAAAGATTCCATGAACCCGCACTGAGGACTTTCCTTGCAGCGCCACAGTTCCGTCGACGCGATCGGGATGAAAAGCGATTTCCGGATAGCGGTCGCTCTCCAATACTTCCCGATGCATTTTCCGGTCCCGCATTCCGCTGCCGCTCTCGCCGCTCTTGGCGTCCACCACGATTTCACCCGCAATCTTGCCTGAGGCAGGATCAAGGCGCACGGAACCCCGCTTCAAATGGAAGGTTCCACGGACCGTGTGGAGCGCGTCGTTCAGCGTGAAACTAACAGTAGTGTGCTGAGGATCCAGCTGAAATGCGACAGCCTGCGCGGCGGAAGCGATGCTGGTAATCGCAAGAAATGCCGTGAGAACCGCCAACAGTGCTAATGCTTTGCCTGGCTGCTTCCCGCGAAATGCCTGGGGGTCTGCTTTCATCGGGCTAGGCAGTCAACAGACCCCATCCCAGGGTGAGCCCGTCGAGCGCGAGGTGAAACGGCGAAAGACTTCCCACGTGCAGGGCGACCAGTCTGCGGAACACTTCAGGCCGCCTGCGAAAAACCCGGAGCGTCCGTTGCTGAAACCCGGGATGGCCGTCGAGCGTGAGCATCAATCGCGCCATCAACAGTGGGCGCAATGCCAGGCGGCGATGCGCGGCCTGATAACTGGCGAGGCTTCCAGACTTGAAACATTGCGCCAGCACCACGGCCTGGCTGAAGGCGAGGCCGAGACCTTCGCCAGTGATCGCATCGACGGTGCCGGAAGCGTCGCCGATCAACACGACATTGCCTCGCCACACACGCTTCAACTTGCGATTGGCGGACACGGATCCTCTTTCAGCAGAAACCGCTTCAGCTCCCCGTAGCCGTGCCGCGAGGTTGGGAAATGCCGGCAAGGATTCTTCGAGGCGAAGCCTGGGATCGCGCGAAGCCACGGCCACACAGACTTGTTCGTTACTCACGGCCGTGGCATAGCCCTGAACGTGTTTCCCCCAATATATTTCCATGCGGTCGGTCCACGGCGATACGCGATAGTGCCGGCGAAAAGCGTAGCGGAGGTTCGTCCGCGATTGGCCCTCGAGATTCGCCCAGCGGCGCACCCGCGAGTTAGAGCCATCGGCGCCCACAATCCACCGCGCGCGGATCGAGCGCTCGCCCAGCTGAACGTCCTGGCCGGAAATCCCTGTGACCACGCTCTGCCAAAGCAGATCCGCACCCAGCGCGGTCGCCCGTTCGCTCATGATGTTATGTAATGCGGTCCGGCGAACGGAGAGTCCGAAACCGCCGGAAGGAAATACCGTTTCCGCGGATAGCCCGGAACTGAGAAAGCGTACCCCGCGCAGCTGACAGGCATCAGCAGCAGGGACGGCAACTCCCAGGAGTTCGAGCGCCGCAATTGCGTCCGGCATTAGCGCTTCGCCGCAGGCCTTATCGATCGGGGGTTTGGCACTGTCTGCAACCACGACGCGTAGTCCTTGCTGACGAGCGGCAATTGCCGCTGCCAGGCCGGCTGGGCCGCCGCCGATTACAAAGACATCTGTCGAAGTCTGCAACTACGCGACCTCACCATTCCAGAAGCAGAAGCTCGGAGCAAAACCCCGGTCCCATGGCGGCAAGCAGGCCCAGAGTGCCGGGCTCCGGACGACGGTTCTTCATCACGTCTTCAAGCACGCACAGCACGGACGCAGACGAAAGATTTCCTACCTTGCGCAGGCAATCCCACGAGGCATCAAGCTGCCCATTGTGCAATCCCAACGCGTCCGCCGAAGCATCGAGAACTTTCGGTCCTCCGGTGTGGAGAACGAAGCTCTTAAGGTCGCTTCGCTTGCGCCCATTGTCCGCCAGAAATGCGTCCACATCGCGACCCAGGTTTTCCCGGATCAGGGTCGGAACTTCCGTGGAGAGTATGATGCGGAAGCCTTTCTCCGAGATGTTCCAGCCCATCATGTCCTCGGTGCTGGGATAGAAGATCGACCGCGTGGCGAGGATCTTAGGCCCCGAAATTTCAGGCTCCGAGCGTTCAAATTCTGCCCCGGTCACAATCACAGCGGCAGCGCCGTCGGCGAACAGTCCCGAGGAAATCAGGTTTGCTACCGACAGATCTTCACGCTGCAGGGTGAGGGAACAGAGCTCGACCGAAACTAAAGCCGCAGCCTGCTTTGGATATGCGCGAACGTAATCTGAGGCGCGCGCAATTCCCGCGGCGCCCGCTACACATCCCAGCCCAAAGATCGGAGTACGGCGAATATTAGTGGGCAGCTTCATGCGGTTGATCAGGAGGGCGTCGATGGAAGGGCTTGCAACTCCAGTGACGGTGGTGAAGAGCAGGCACCCCAAGTCGGAAGTTTCCAGTCCGGCATTGTGCAGGGCCAGGCAGAGGGCTTGCTCACCCAACTCCTGCGCCACCCTGATCCAGATGTCATTGGCCTGGCCCCAGGTCTTGATGTCCACATACTGCTCCGCGGGAACCGCGAGGTAGCGGCCATCCACGGTCACGTTCCGGTGCAGTCGTGCCAGCAACAAGGGGTTCTTGAGTTGGGCGCCCCAATAGTCCTGGAGCCGATCGAGAAGAACTTTCTGAGTGTAGTAATGCTTGGGGAAGGCGCTTGCCGCGCTTGCAATCCTCATGGATTCTTGGTCCTGAAGTCAGTCTCGGCACAGAATCAACCCCCACGCCCACCGAATCCAGGAGATTTCCTCCCGATTCGATGTCTGATCCGTGCTGGTCGCACACGGGGGGCTCGCGCCGGATTACTTATTGTCGCAGAATTGGGAGTTTTTGTATCTCACTTGGCTTGCCAACAGAAACCCCGTCGCTCACGGACCGCTCTCTTCCAGGGCGGCCTTTGGCAGACATTCATCTGCACCTTGAGCAAGCTAACCTATTCCGGTGTGTTCGTCCAGTGCACTGCGCTGGGAAAGGCTCTGCCCACTCAGTCTACCTGGCAGCAGGCATGGCTCGTCTTCAATGTCATTTACTGCAAAATCGCGATCGAGCTGGGCGTATTCCCCGTTTTGTACGTGATGAGAGGGTTCAAATTGCCGCTGTTGACCCCAAACGCCTGAATTCCCGAGTTGCCGCCCTGGTTCCCCACGAATAAATAGTTTCCGTTGGGGTCCTCGACCAGAAAACTCGGACTACTCTCGGTGGTGAAGGCGAACGCGCTGGTGGAGGTGGTAAGCGCCGCAGGTAATCCGGTGCTGGAATCAATCGAATACACGGCAACGTTGCTTGATCCCTGATTCGCCACGTAGAGGTACTGCCCTTGGGAATCCAGGAGCAGAGCAAAAGGATCGTTATAGATGTCGTCCAGCGGGGATCCCTGAACATTATTTAGCAGCGCTCCGGCAGGAGCACTGCTTCCGGAAGAAGCAATGCTGAAAATGGAGATGGACTGTGATCCCGTATTCGCCACGTAAAGATAAGAGCCGCTCGGGTCGATCGCAAGTCCGTAAGGATTGGCACCCTCGGCGCTGATCAGGCTGTACGGAGGGCTCAGAAATGTGAGCACTCCGGCATTCACACTGAAGCTCTCGATCGACCCAATACTAATATTGCCACCTTGTCCACCTGCGACGCTGACGTAGAGAAAGTCCCCCGAAGGCGACAGCGCCATATTAAGAGGCGTCAACCCGCCGAGCGAATTGGGATAGGGCTGCTGCGTGCCGGGCTCGGTGATCTGAGTGAGCGCGCCCGTACTGCTGTCGATGGAGAAGACCGAAATGTTGTCCGACAGCTTGTTCATCACATACAGATAGTTGCCGGCAGGGTCCATCACCAGAAGTGACGGCTGCGTGGCATTGGGTCCAGTCGGCGTCCGTGGCGCCACCTCGGCCAAAGTGCCATTGCCGGCTATGTCGAACAGGGAAATATCGTCTTCGAGTTGCCCCGGATTGGCCACATACAGGAATTTTCCAGAAGGATGGATCACCACCGAGTTCGCTCCGTCACCCACGGTATAAGGGGTTCCGGAAAGTTCCGTGAGCGTGCCGGAGTAGGGGTCCTCGCGATAGACCGCCAGTTGACTGGTCTCCGGAAGAGTCGCATAGACAAAGTGGCTCGATGAAGTGCATCCGACCCAACCGGCAGTAGCTGCGAGCACGAGAACCAGGACCAGTGCTTTCTGAAGCATCCGTGACTCCTGAGAGAATTTGAAAGCGAAGAACAATAATACCGGGCGACGGGACAACGGCATCGAACCAGATATCTTCTATCATACGGTCACCGGCCGGAAAAAGGGGGCGCTCTACCTTACCCTTATTCCAGCCGCGCCGGTCCGTATTATCTGGGACAGAGAGAAATTTGGATTGCTTTCAGCCTTGGCGCCCACTTCTGCGATGCGAAGCTGCCGAAAACGGGTTGCACGCGGCCGGTCGTGGCCACCCAAATCAGCTTCCTTGAGGATAGTTAAATTTGCCTGTCTCAAGCCCCGAACCGCTCAGTGCGCCGGACTCGGGGTGGGCGCTCCGGAAGAATTCTGCACCAGGGGCGCGGCTTCTCCGCCGCGCAACGCCAGCCGCAACCGGTCGAGATAGACATAGACAACGGGCGTGGTGAATAGCGTAAGTGCCTGGCTCACAATCAATCCGCCTACAATCGTAATGCCCAGAGGACGGTGCAGTTCGGAGCCAGTGCCCGTACCGAGCGCCAGGGGAAGACCTCCGAGCAGTGCAGCCATAGTCGTCATCATGATGGGGCGGAAGCGCAGCAGGCAGGCTTCGTAGATGGCATCAACCGGCTTCTTTCCTTGCGTGCGCTCCACTTCGAGCGCCACGTCAATCATCATAATGGCGTTCTTCTTCACCAGCCCGATCAGCAGGATGATGCCGATCATTCCAATCACGTTGAGTTCATTGTGGGTCAGGAGCAAGGCGAGCAGTGCGCCCACGCCGGCTGATGGAATCGTCGAGAGAATCGTGAAGGGGTGAATGTAGCTCTCGTAAAGCATGCCAAGCACGATGTAAACGGCAATCAGGGCGGTAATAAGCAGCAGGAGTTCGCTCGAGAGTGAATCCTTGAACGCTTGTGCCGTGCCCTGAAAGCTTGCCTGAATTGTGGCCGGGAAGCCGATGGAACTCTCGACCTTTTCGATGGCTTGCGTCGCCTGCCCAAGAGCGACTCCGGGAGCCAGGTTAAATGAAATCGTAACCGATGGGAACTGGCTCTGGTGATTCACACCCAAAGGTATGTTGGAGCGAGAGAAGTGAGTGAACGCCGCCAAGGGGATGGGTGTGCCGCTGGTCGAGCGCAGGTAGATATTCTGCAGCGCCTCGGTGGTCTGTTGGAACTCCGGCGCCACTTCCATGACCACGTGGTATTGGTTGAGCGGCATGTACATGGTCGAGACCTGGCGCTGTCCGAAGGCGTCGTAAAGCGCGTTGTCGATATCCTGTGCCTGCACTCCTAACCGGCCCGCGGTATCGCGATCAATCACTAGCTGCGCTTCCAGCCCCTTATCCTGCTGGTCAGTATTTACGTCGCGCAGCTCCGGCAGGTTGCGCACTTTCTCCAACAACAGCGGACCCCATTTGTTGAGTTCGTTCAAGTCCTCGCCCTGTATCGTGTACTGGTACTGCGCCTGCCCGTAGCGTGGGCTGAGAGTCAGGTCCTGCTGCACCTGCAGGAACAGCGTGGCTCCCGGAACCACCGCAAGTTTACCCCGCAATCGATTGATCACATCGTCGGCGCTAATGTAGCAAGGGTTCCAGAAATGGGGGGTCTTGCATTGGCCGCGCCGCTCCAGTGGCTTCAGCATCACGAAGAACCGGCCTTGATTGGTCGCCGAGCCTCCACCCGCGAACCCGACCGCCGTGTCCACCGCCGGATCCTTCAGTACGATTTGCACGAACTGTTGCATCTTGCCGCTCATGGCCTGGAATGAGATGTCTTGTGCCGCCTGAACCGCGCCATTAAGTCGTCCTGTATCCTGCTGTGGGAAGAAACCCTTGGGCACGATGATGTAGAGATACACGCTCAGGCAGGCCACGAGGAAGGTCACGATCACTGTCGCTAGCTGACGCTTCAGAACCCACTTCAGGGCACGGTCGTAGGTCGCCAGCAAGTTGTCGAAGAACCATTCACTGCCGCGATAGAAAAAGTTGTGGCGCTTTTTCGGTTCGGAGTGGCGCAGGAACTTGGCGCACATCGTCGGCGTCGTCGTCAACGACACCAGCAGCGAAACTCCGATCGCAATGCTGAGCGTGACCGCGAACTCGCGAAACAGCCGGCCTATGATCCCACCCATCATGAGCAGCGGGATGAACACTGCAACCAGGGATACGCTCATCGAGATCACGGTGAATCCGATCTCCGACGCTCCCTTGAACGCCGCCTCCGCCGCGTCCATCCCCTGCTCCACGTAGCGCGTGATGTTCTCCAGCACCACGATGGCGTCATCCACCACGAATCCAGTGGAGATCGCCAGCGCCATCAGCGACAGATTATCCAGGCTGTAACCCAGCAGATACATCCCGCCGAAAGTACCCACTAGAGAAAGCGGGACGGCAATGCTGGGAATCACCGTCGCCCGCACCGTTCTCAGGAACACGAAGACCACCAGAATCACCAGCCCGATCGAAATCAGCAGCGTGGATTCAATATCCTTCACCGAGGCCCGGACCGTAATCGTGCGGTCCGAGACCACTGCCAGCTTGATAGCCGGTGAAATCGAAGACTGAAGGTAAGGCATCAGCGCACGTACCCGGTCCACGGTCTCGATAACATTGGCAGCGGGCTGCCGGAAGATAACGACCAGCACCCCGGGTTTGCCATTCGCCAGGCCAATGTTGCGCACATCCGCCACCGAGTCCTGCACATCCGCCACGTCCCCCAGACGCACCGGGCCGCCGTTGTGATAGGCCACGATCAGCGGCCGATACTGATCCGCGGTGAAGAGTTGATCGTTGTCGGTGAACGTCCAGTTGACGTCTCCGCTCGACACCTGTCCTTTCGCCTGGTTCGCATTGGCCAGATTGAGGGCGTTGCGCACCGTGTCCAGGCCCACTCCAAACTTGTTGAGCAGCATCGGATTGACTTCGGCTCTCACCGCCGGCGGCGCCGAACCCCAGGTGAACACCTGGCCCACTCCATCCACCTGCGAAAGTTTCTGTGCCAGAATCGAGTCGGAGGCGTCATACAAACGCGCCACAGGAATTGTGTCCGAGGTGAGCGCCAGAATCAGGATGGGGGCATCCGCCGGATTGATTTTGCGATAGGTTGGATTGCTCGGCAGATTGGCGGGAAGCTGGCTGCGAGCGGCATTGATTGCCGCTTGCACGTCACGGGCTGCGGCATCTATGTTCCGGTTTAGATCAAATTGCAGCGCGATGGCGGTCGAGCCTAACTGGCTCGACGAGGTCATCGTGTTCACGCCCGAGATGCGCCCGAACTGCCGCTCCAGCGGCGTGGCCACGGAGGAAGCCATGGTCTGCGGGTCGGCGCCCGGCAGCTGTGCGCCCACACTGATTACGGGAAAATCCACCCGCGGTAGCGAAGCGACCGGCAAGTAATTAAAGGCGAGGATGCCGGAGAGCAGCAGCGCTGCCGCCAGCAGCGACGTGCCAATCGGACGCCGGATAAATGGAGCCGAAATACTCATCGTTAATGACTACCGTCAAATGACTATTACCAGATGCATGTCATCCTGACGCGGGCGCTTTTTGCCCGCCGAAGGACCTGAGCGAGCCGCGCGACGTGTCGTGCTCTTTGCGACACAATAATCGCGCGTTCGGCTCGCTTCCTTTAATCCGCCGGCATTTCCTGCGGAATCGTATTGCCTATCTGGTACTTCGCAAATCTTTTTGCCAGCCGGTCAAACCACAGGTAAATCACCGGTGTGGTATATAGCGTGAGCAGCTGGCTGAGAATCAGACCACCAACGATCGTGATGCCGAGCGGCCTCCGCAATTCCGCGCCTGTCCCAGATCCCAGCGCCAGCGGCAAACCGCCGAGCAGTGCCGCCATGGTGGTCATCATGATGGGACGGAAGCGCAGCAAACACGCCTGGAAGATGGCTTCTTCCGGCGGCTTGTGTTCCTCGCGCTCGGCCTCCAGAGCAAAATCGATCATCATGATGGCGTTCTTTTTTACGATGCCGATCAGCAGGATGATTCCGATCAGCGCCACCACAGTAAGGTCGTTCCCTGTGATCATGAGAGCCAGGATTGCTCCCACGCCGGCCGAAGGCAGGGTCGAAAGAATCGTGACGGGATGTATGTAGCTTTCATACAGCACGCCCAGCACGATATACACCGTGATGATGGCAGCAAGAATCAGAAAAGGCTCACTGGCAAGCGAATTTTGGAATGCGGCGGCCGTCCCCTGGAATGCAGCGTGGATGCTCGGCGGCAACTGGATATCTTTCTCGACCTTCTCGATAGCTTTCGTGGCATCGCCCAGTGAGGCTCCGGGTGCGAGGTTGAACGAGAGCGTGACCACCGGGAACTGTCCCTGGTGGTTGACGGCAAGGGGGGCGTTCGTCGTCTGCATCTTCACGAAAGTTGAAAGCGGAACCGGAGTTCCGCTGGATGATGCCGCCGCCGCATTGGCGGTGGGCGCGCCCGAAGCCGGCGTCGCGCTGCTCGGTCGAACGTACACATCGTTCATCGCATCGGGAGTTCTGGAAAAGTTCGGCAGGACTTCCAGCACCACGTGATACTGGTTCAGTTGCGTAAAGATGATCGAAACCTGCCGCTGTCCGAAGGCGTCGTAGAGAGTATTGTCAATGGCTTGCGGAAGGATTCCCAGCCGCGACGCGGTGTCGCGGTCGATCGTGAGGCTTGTCCTGAGGCCGCCGTTGAGCTGGTCGGTAGCTACATCGCGCAGTTCCGGCGTCGCTTTCAGTTTCTCTACCAGCTTTGGTGTCCATTGCGCCAGTTCCTGCGCGTCCGCATCTTCAATGGAGTATTGAAACTGCGTGCGGCTCACCCGGTCTTCCACAGTCAAGTCCTGCACGGGCTGCATGTAGAGGGTGATTCCGTTTACCTTAGCCAGCTCGGGCTGCAGCCGCCGGATGATTCCTGAGGCGTCCTTCTCACGCTCATCGCGCGGCTTCAAGTTGATCTGAATGCGGCCGCTGTTGGGAGTCGTATTCGTGCCGTCTACTCCGATAAAAGACGATAAGCTCTCCACGTCTTTATCTTTGAGGATCACCTTCGCCAGTTCCTGTTGCCGCTGGGACATCGCGTCAAACGAAATATTGTCCGGAGCTTCCGAAATTCCCAGGATCACACCCGTGTCTTGCACCGGGAAGAATCCTTTGGGCACCACCACGTAAAGGACCAGCGTTAGAACCAGGGTTCCCAAGGTTACCAACAGCGTTGCCGTCTGGTGCTTCAACACCCATTTCACGGTGCGGCCGTAACCCGCAATGACCCGGTTGTAAAAATCTTCCGTAACTTCGTAGAACCGGCCCTTTTCGCCTTCCTTGCGGTGCTTAAGCAGTTTGGCGCACATCATCGGCGTCAAGCTCAGGGAAACTCCCGCTGAAACCAGGATGGTCACTGCCAGCGTGACTGCGAATTCGCGGAACAGCCGGCCTACAATGTCACCCATGAACAGCAGTGGAATGAGCACGGCGATCAGAGAAACCGTGAGCGAGACGATGGTGAACCCGATCTGTCCCGACCCTTTCAACGCCGCGTCCAGCGGCGAATCTCCCGCCTCAAGATAACGGTCGATGTTCTCAATCATCACGATGGCATCATCCACCACGAACCCCGTGGAGATGGTTAACGCCATCAGCGTCAGATTGTTAAGGGTGTATCCCAGCACGTACATCACACCGAACGTTCCCACGATCGAAAGCGGCACGGCGACGCTGGGAATGACCGTAGCTCGCAAGTTCCTGAGGAAAAAGAATATGACGATGATCACCAGCACGATGGTCAACGCCAACTCGAAATAAACGTCCCTTACAGATGCGCGGATCGTCGTAGTCCGGTCAGTAAGAATCTGCACCTTCACCGTCGTCGGCAGCGACGCCTGCAATTGCGGCAGCAGCCTCTTGATGCGGTCGACCACGCTGATGATGTTGAACCCAGGCTGGCGCTGGATGTTGACGATCACTGAAGGAGTCTGATTCATCCAAGCCGCGAGCCGGATGTTTTCCGTGCCATCAATCACGTTGGCCACATCGCTCAGCCGTACCGGCGCTCCGTTGTGATAGGTGACAACGATCGGCTTGTACTGTTCGGCCGCGAAAAGCTGGTCGTTGGCGCCGATCGTGTACGACTGGCGCGCTCCATCGATCACGCCCTTCGCCTGATCCACATTCGCTTCAGCCAGCGCCGTGCGAACATCCTCAAGGCCCAACCCATAGGAAGCGAGCGCCGTTGGATTCACCTGAACCCGCACCGCCGGCTTCTGTCCGCCACTGATGGAAACCAGTCCCACTCCCGGCAGCTGCGAAATTTTCTGCGCCAGAGCAGTGTCGGCAAGATCTTCCACCTTCGACAAGGGCAGCGAATCCGAACTCATCGCCAGCGTCAGAATCGGGGGATCGGCAGGATTGACTTTGTTGTAGATCGGAGGATTCGGCAAATCCGCCGGCAGGAACGTTGCTGCCGCGTTCACTGCGGCCTGAACCTGCTGTTCCTCGACGTCAATGTTCTGGTCGAGCCCGAACTGCAAGGTGATGACCGAACTGCCAAACGAACTGGTCGAGGTCATTTGGCTCAGCCCGGGAACTTGCCCGAACTGCCGCTCCAGCGGCGAAGTTACCGACGATGCCATCACGTCAGGATCCGCGCCCGGATAAAACGTGACTACCTGGATGGTTGGGTAATCGACCTCGGGCAGGGCGGAGACGGGCAACTGAAGAAAGGCAACCCACCCCACCAGCAGCACGCCCACCATCAATAGCGTGGTCGCCACGGGCCGGAGAACAAATAATCGTGAAGGACTCATGAAGCCGGAGTTCCTGATGCCGTTCCTGGGGTTGAGTTGCTGCTGCCGCTTTGTCCGCCCGGAGTGTTGCCCGGGCTGCTGCTTCGCGGCTCGATCGCGCTGCCGGTCTGGAGTTTGTCCTGGCCGTCGGTCACCACCGTGTCCCCGGGGGCAACCCCCTTGGTAATGACCGCGATATTGCCCTGGGTAAGCGATAGTGCCACCGTGCGCGCTTCGACCGTCTTGTCAGGCTTCACCAGATACACGAATGTTCCCTGCGGACCGCGCTGTATTGCGGCCGCGGGCAACACCGTGCTGTTCTTCCGCGTCTCGAGCAACAGGTTTGCATTCACGAATTGGTTGGGCCAAAGCTGATTGTCTTTATTATCGAAGACCGCTTTCAGCTTGGCAGTCCCCGTCGTTGGATCGATTTGGTTATCGATCGTCTGCAGTTTGCCCGTTGCCAGCTTGATCTGATCGTCCCGGCTGTAGGCCTCCACCATCAGAGTCGAGTTCTTCATGTGCTCCGATACCGACGGCAGCTCATCCTCGGGCAGAGTGAAGATCACAGCAATCGGCTGCAGCTGCGTGAGAATCAGCATGGGATTGGTGTCGGCGGCATGCACAATATTTCCCGGATCCACCTGCCGCAACCCCACACGGCCGGTGAACGGCGCCGTGATGTTGCAATAAACAATCTCCAGCTTGGCGTTATCGATCTGTGCCTGATCGGTGCGCACCTGGCCATCGAGTTGGTCAACCAGCGACTGCTGCGTGTCCACCTGCTGCTGGGCAATGCTTCCGGAGGGTATCAGCGTGGTATAGCGCTGCAGGTTCAATCGAGCATCGCGCAGCGTCGCCTGGTCCTTGAACAACTGCGCCTGCATCTGTTCCAGCTGCACCTGGTAGGGACGCGGATCAATCAGGATCAGCAAATCGCCTTCTTTAACGACCTGGCCTTCCTGAAAGTTGACGCGCATGATCTGCCCGTCAACCCGGCTCTTGATATTCGCCGTGTAGAAGGCGGTCACCGATCCCAAGCCAACCATGTAAACCGGCACATCTTCCCGTTCCACTTTGGCCACAGCAACGGAAACCGCATGCGGGGCCGCGGCTTGCGCCTTTTGCTGTTTTGAGTCACCGCCGGTGCAGGCGGAAAAGCATGCGCAAACCACTCCCAGCGCAATGGCCGAAACCAGCCATAGCCGGGAACGTCTGGCAAACGGGAAATCTTCCTGAAGAGAACTCAAAGCGATTTTGATCAAGGTTTTAGTCCGTTCCAACTCGTTACAAGATCTCGTTGTAAGATCGGCGGAATAAGATCGGCGGAAAATCTGCCATTCATTAGACGTGTCACTTTCGACTCGGTTGCGGCATCTCTGGAAACTTTAGGTCGTGTTACGTCAAGAGCCTCCCGCCGGAGACGCTCAGGTAGGGACCGAAAACACAGATATATATAGTAAAACCGTACTAAACTAGCATCAACCGTGGTACCGCGGCAGGTCAAGCCCAAGGCGAAGGTTTTACAAATCTTTACGGGTTTTTGCCTATATTTACCGTTATTTACTGTCGCGAAGATTGCAGCCCCGCCGGAGGCGGGTGCAACGTTTCATAAGCGGCAATCTCCGCTTCGTGTTGCAGCGTCAGCCCAATGTCGTCCAACCCGTTGAGCAGGCACTCGCGCACGAATTCATCCATCGGGAACCTGGCGCGAAAGCCGTGATCGTCGCGCACCTCGCATTGCTCCAGATCGATAGTAAGTTGGTAGTCTTTGCGCTCGTGAGCTCTCTGCATTAGTTCGGCGACCTCAGCCTCGCTCAGGCGCACGGTCAGGAACCCGTTCTTCGTGCTGTTATTGGCGAAGATGTCGGCGAACGAAGACGAAATCACCGCCCGGAATCCGAAATCGGTCAGCGCCCACACCGCATGTTCCCGCGAAGAGCCGCAGCCAAAATTCTTCCCCGCAACCAGAATGCTTGCTCCCCGGTAACGCGGCTCATCCAGTATAAAACCAGCGTTCTTCTTTCCATCGGCGGAGAATCGCCAGTCATAAAACAGAAACTGGCCAAACCCGGTGCGCTCAATTCGCTTCAAAAACTGCTTGGGGATGATCTGATCAGTATCCACATTGATCCGTTCCAGCGGAGCCACGCGCCCGCAATGTGTACGAAACGGTTTCATATTTTGTCACCCCCACGCTTGTCATCCCTTTGATTTTGTCATCCTGAGCGAAGCCGTTCTTCAGGCGTAGCGAAGGATCTCCATCTCCACCGCACTCGCAGGAAATACCACCATCACCGAAACTTCCAATCCCGAATATCCGTGAAATGCCCGGCAATCGCCGCCGCCGCCGCCATCATCGGACTCACCAGATGCGTCCGCCCACCGCGTCCCTGCCGCCCTTCAAAATTGCGGTTGCTGGTCGAAGCGCAGCGCTCGCCGGGCTGCAAAATATCAGGATTCATCCCCAGGCACATCGAGCATCCCGACTCGCGCCATTCAAATCCCGCGTCCAGAAAAACCCGGTCGAGGCCTTCCTGCTCCGCCGCTCGCTTCACCGTCTGCGATCCCGGCACCACCATAGCGCGGACCTTCCCGCTTACGTGATGACCTTTCGCTACGCGCGCCGCCGCCCGCAGATCTTCAAGCCGCGAGTTGGTGCACGACCCGATGAACACGCGATCAATGCCGATATCTTCAATGCGCTTCCCCGGCTCCAGACCCATGTACTCGAGGGCGAGTTCGGTCGGGCGCCGTTCGGATTCCTTCAAGCTTCGAACATCCGGTACCCGACCCGTAACCGGCGCGACCATCCCCGGATTCGTGCCCCAGGTCACAAATGGAGAAAGCTGCGCCGCATCAATCCCCACCACCTTGTCGAACGCCGCGCCTTCATCCGTAGGCAAGCTGCGCCAGTATTCAACCGCCTTCTCCCACTCGCGGTCGCGCGGAGCAAATCGTTTGCCCTTCACATAGGCAAACGTGGTCTCATCCGGCGCCACCATCCCCGCCCGCGCTCCGGCCTCGATGCTCATATTGCACAGCGTCATGCGGCCTTCCATCGAAAGCGCACGCACCGCTTCACCGGCGTATTCGATGACGTGCCCGGTCGCGCCATCGGTGCCAATCTGTCCAATGATGCCCAGCGCCACGTCCTTCGCCGTCACACCCTCTGCCAAGCCGCCGCGCACCTCGATCTTCATCGTCTTCGGCGTCTGCTGGGCCAGGCACTGGGTGGCCAGAACGTGCTCCACCTCCGAGGTTCCAATGCCAAAGGCCAGCGCTCCGAAAGCGCCGTGAGTGCTGGTATGGCTGTCGCCACAGACAATCGTCATCCCGGGCCGCGTCAGTCCCAACTCCGGCCCAATCACGTGCACGATCCCCTGCTCCGGAGAATCCATGTCAAACAGCAGGACCCCAAATTCCCTGCAGTTAGCCTGCAGCGCCGAGATCTGCTTAGCGGCAATAAGATCGGTGATCGGAGTACCCCGCGGCTCGGTCGGAACGTTGTGATCGACGGTGGCTACAGTTCGCAAGGGCTGCCGGACCCTTCTTCCTGAAACTCGTAAGCCATCGAAGGCCTGCGGCGAAGTGACTTCATGCACCAGATGCAGATCGATATAAACGATCGGCGACCGCCCACCAGGTTGCGCCACCAGATGCGCATCCCATATCTTCTCGAAAAGTGTTCGCGTAGCCGCCATAGATCCTGAAACCAGTTTTTCACACACAGCCAACCGGAGCAAGAGTAGCGCCGGTATCCCGCCAGCACTCCAAAGAAAATAAGAAGCCAGAACGAGTAATGTGGGGACAGCCGCCCTCGGCTGTCCAGCGGCCCAGGTTCATCGGGCCGCTAGCTCTCGCAATGGCAAACGCGCGCGTTCCTCGCCCACCGTGACATCTGACCTTGCGCACAGCCCCGCAATCGCGCGATCATAGTCGAGGCAGTGACGGTCCGTCGAAGACGAAACCATCCCGCCCCAAGCTCTTTGTTTTCTAGATTATGGTACGTAACTCCTTTGCCATGCGGATTTTGCCCGGAATTTCGCGCTAACTGAATGATTCAAGTGGAGGCAGGGGGGAGGGGGTACGTCGATCCTGACAGGATTCCGACTCGGGATCCGCGCCCCGTCAGGTATTATCTCAACTTGCCGAACTTTACCCTATGTTCCCCAGGGCCCTCTGTGTTAAAGATTTTCGCGCAAGGAATGAATGATTGACGGCAAACACATAGCGGTCGTAATGCCCGCCTACAACGCGGAAAAAACCCTCGAAGCCACGGTCGGGGAGCTACCGGATCTCGTCGACATCCGCATCCTGGTCGACGACCGCAGTTCCGACCGCACGGTTGATCTGGCGCGCCGCCTCGGCCTGCAGGTTTTCCAGCACGACCGCAACTATGGCTATGGCCGCAATCAGCAAACCTGCTACCGCGAAGCCCTCGCTGCGGGCGCCGACGTGGTCATCATGCTTCACCCGGATTACCAGTACACGCCGCTGCTGGTTACGGCGATGGCCAGCATGGTCGCTTACGGCGTTTATGACGTTGTGCTGGGTTCTCGCATTATCGGCGGGACCGCGCTGCGCGGCGGCATGCCAGTCTATAAATACATCTCCAACCGGCTGCTAACGGCGTTCGAAAATCTTTTTCTGCGTGTGAAGCTTTCCGAATATCACACCGGCTACCGCGCCTTCAGCCGGAAAGTTCTCACTGAACTGCCCCTGCTGGAAAATTCCGATGACTTCGTTTTCGACAATCAGATGCTGGCCCAGTGCGTGCACTTCGGCTTCCGCATCGGAGAAGTATCTTGTCCCACGAAGTACTTCGAAGAGGCCTCATCCATCAACTTTCGCCGCAGCGTGAAGTATGGTTTCGGAGTGCTTGCGACCGCCCTGCAATTTGCCTTGCAGAGGGCGGGCCTGATCCACCTGCCCCGCTTCAGCGACAAAGGACGCAAACTCGAGCCCGGCTATCCCACTTACTACGCCCGCAGCGACATCGCGCGACCCGCATAGGAGATTGAATCGATGGCAGGCTACTTCTTCCCAGACAAAAATCCCAGCACCTTGCTGGCGAACTCGTCCGAGAACCCGAACCGCGCCTTGGCCCGCGAATAAAGGTCGACCGCCTTCTTATCCAGCCAGATCATTGCCGATTTTCCCCAGCCGTCCTGCGGCCGCGCAAAATAATCGGTGGAATGCACGGTGACTTTCTTTCCCTGTTCAAGCGTGTAGTAATACAGAGCCAGACTCTTGCGCGACTCGCCCTTCGGGCAGGTCAGAGGATCGGGAAACCCATGCAACGACCGCTCATCGGTCGTGAAGATGAGCGCATGATTCAGCAGCGGAGCATACTTCGCCGCGCAACGCGCCATCTTCCCATCCTCGCGCTCCCACAATTCGATTGCGCCGCCCCACTGCTCCTGCCATCCCGGATTCAGATAAAGAATCAGATTCACGCGCCGGTGCCAATGCGTGTGGAAGTGGTGCATGGAAAAGTCCGTGTGCACATTCAGATAGCCGCCCGGCCCGGACTGATGAAGTCCACCCCCTTCGAGCATCGGGTCCGCCATCAGATTCGGAATGCCGGTCAATTCCGAAACCCAGGCCACAAACTCCGGCGAGTTCAGTTCGTCCGTGATGGTACCGATCGCAGGCGGAAACAGCTCACGCTTGGGCATGCCCAGCTTGTTTTCGTTGGCGTGCTTGTACTGCGTCCAGGCATCGCTTGCAGCCTGAGGAAACTGCGCCGCCATGTCCCGCGCGATCTCGAGATCAAGAAAATCCTTCAGCAGAATGTGCGGACAGGGATAATTCTCACGATATTGCCTGACCAGCGCGGGAAGTGGAGACTCCCATCTTTCGTAGGGGAACAGCCGGGCGGGGGCTCGAACGGCCGAGACAGTAGACATTGTTCTGTATTGTAAATGATCGATGGTCCCGGGAAGCTGGATTTTCGCAGCCAGACCCAGCGCTGTTACGGCTAGGGAATCCGGCAAACACGTACCGCGCTGTTCTGGTAAGCACAGTCGAGCCCGGCAACCCCAGGTTGTTCCACTATCACCCAGCTCACGCCGTATTTGTTTTTCAACCTCAAAAAGTCTTCTGCGCGAAAACTCCTCCACGGAGTTTGAGCCTGCACCTCGGTCCACCACTCTTCGGCCAGAGGAGGAAACATACTCACCGCGCCGCTGTCTTTGGACGCATCCGCCAGCCGGCTCCGCTGCGCCAGACATCGGAAGCCAGTCGTGTCTTCTCCTCGCAGCTGCATAAAATTGGGGTCGAGGGCAAACACCGCATCCACGGGCGTGTTGTCACGAACCCAGACAAAAGCCTGCGCCCACTCATTCTTCGGAGCCGATCCCGGCCACTCGATGTGAGCGCTCGCCGGAAAAAGCGCCCGTTGTGCCACAAACATCCCCAGACCTAGCGGCACAAAGAGGGCCAGCCAGCGCCAGACCCGATTCTTCAACACAAACTCGCCCAGCAATCCGCCCATGATCAGGAACATCAGCATGTAGAGCAGGTGCAAGCTTCGCAGCGGCTGCAGGCGGGCCAGACTCTCAAACCGCGCCGGCAAATCAACGACGAGTGCGGCGAAAAAGTAGGCGAGGTCGTACACGATGAGCGCCCGGCACACAAGCTCCAATCGGCGCCATTCCCGCGCCCGCGCGATACGCGCAAACCACCAGAACAGTACCACCGGAGCAAGAATGCCCAGCTGCTCGTACCATTGCCAAAGCTGGATGTAATGAAACTCGTGCCGCATAGCGGCCGCGTGATAAGCAGGTGAAGTTGGAGGGTCAAGAGAAATCCTGAACGGCAGCACGCAGCACAGCCCCGTCGCCACTCCCAGAACCGGCGGCGATGCGGCGTTCCTCTCAAATCTCTGCCCGACCACCAAAAGAAAGCAGAACGAAAACGCAAACGCGGCCATCAGCGGATGCACGCTAGCCGCAAACGCCAGCCACAGCGCGGCCCGCAGGTATTTCTTCTCCAGAGTCCGGGCGACGGCGAAGATCGCGGCAAACGCCGCCAGATTCCGCGGGTTCAAATACTGGTCCATGATGTAAAGCGCAGTTCCTGCCACCGGAATCGTCAAGACCGCAGCCACCAGACAGACTGCGCCCCACCGCGCCCTCGCACTCGAGAAAAACAAACTGCTCAACTCCCAGCACGCCAGCAGCAGCAGGAAAATAGACGCCAGATGCCACAGAAACAGCCCGGCCTCCATAGGCAAGTGAGTGAACCGCAGAGAAAACGCAATCAGATTAGGAAAGATCGTAAGGCTGGCATGCGACGCGAAGAACTCCTGCGTTCCGGGAAACAGCCCCGGATGCAGAATCTTCTCCACGCCCGGAAGGTAGATTTCCGCATCTTCAGCGTAGGGATGGTATCCGTGCACCAGCAGTGCGCCCGCCGTCAGCAGCAGGAGCCACAGCATATCGAGCCTTTTATGCCGGCTGGAGACCATCTGGATCTGCTGCCATTCCGGCAGTTCTGTCCTTTCCAATATTGCTTTTCAAGAAGGGATCCGTATCAGGGCATGGCTTCAGCCATGCCGCCGACCGCCGAAAACGAATGGGCTTCAGCCCCTGCAGCGCCTGGCCAGGCTGACCAAGTCCGGCTCGCCTTGAAGGCGTGTCCTGATACGAACCTTCGCCTCACCGTAACAGAAACCCATGATCTCAACCGAGCCATATTGCTTCTAGAGAGAATTTCGTTCACTTGACCGTCGCGCTCGAAGATTTCACCGGAACGCTCGCTAGCTTTCGCTTCCGTTGAGCAGCCCACGAAGCCATTGCATAGGCCGCCAGCACAACATATTGAGGATCAATAGGCCGCCGGTAATAGTCTTCCGGATGCGTCAGGTAATAAATTACAGGAAAGAAAAAGAACACGATGACATAAGGCATGGCAATGTTCTTGTCGAGCCGCCAAGCCCGGCGAAGTCCAATCAAAGTCAGCGCCGTAAGCCCGGTGCAGAAAACGATATTGAACGGATCAGCCGGCTCTTCCTGCAGATAGCGGTGACTGAAGCTCCAGAATCCCGTCCACAGATAAACCACCCGGCGCAGTGTCTGCTCAACATAGAGAAGCCGATGCGAATCGATGAATGCCAGCCCTTCGTGAAACTTCTTTGATGTGTAAGCGATCTCGCCGAGTTGCTGATACTCCCGCCACTCGTTCTCGTTATCCGACGGGTGATAGCCGGGAGGGCCCCAGTGCCAGGAATCCTGATTGTTGCCAAAGTAAACTTCCAGGCCGAGACAGCTGCGGAACGGAATCACCTTGTGAAAGGTCTCATAGTTTCGAATGAACCATGGTGAGACCACCAGCGTCACGGCGAGCACCGCGCCCAATCCCGGCGCCAGCCAACTTCTTCCACTCTTGTAAAGCCGGTACCACGCCCACGCGCCCAGAAAAGGAGCCACCGACATCACGACCGGATCCGTCAACCCTCCCAAACCGCTAAGCGCGCCAAACCCCACCCAGAGCCAAACGGAGGATGAACTCTCCAGATACAACGCCAAAAGGAAAACCAGCGTCATCAAGAGCGTGGTAAGAGTCGTCGCCCAGATAAAATCCGCCGAGAAATAAATTCCGTAGGGAAAGAAAGCCCAGGCCCATCCCGCCCATGCGGCCGTTCCCGCTCCAAAATGTTTCTTCGCAATGAAGTAAACCGGAATGCACGTCAACGCTGAGAACAAACAATCCAAAGCCAGTGCTGCGATCGCCGAGGCCTTGCTGTAGACGCCAAATATCTTGAAGATCCCCGCCAGAAGGTAAGGAAACACCGGCGTCAGCCAGGCCGTTGGACCGGTGTTGCCAAATAGAGGATTGCTGAAGCCCTCGCCCTGCGAGATTGACCGCGCAATCCTCCCGGCCTCACCTCCCATGCGCCAGTGATCGCGATACGGGTCGGTCCGCTCCGGATACAGAAAACACATCACCACCAGCCGCAGCACAAGCGCCACCACTACCATCCAAAACAACGAACTCCGCCCGCGGCCCGTAACCCCAGGTTCGACTGAGTTCAGCCCGCCTGAGCTTGGTTCACCCGGGTTCCGTCTCGTCGTTTTATCGAAGTCTGTTTCAGAGGAGGTCATTCGTTTCCATCGAGACCCGGGCACCAGACGAGTGCTAGAAATGAGCTTCTACTCTGCCACAACAGAACATCCCCGGTTTGTTTTTTCTTCCGGTACGCATCTGCTCTCGCGCTTGCGCCTTTCCCGCCTGCTACGTAGCATCTAATAAGAAGATATGGCTGCTGCTCTCATGCCCGAACGCCTTCGACCGCAAATGGCCTTTGGTGAGATTATCAGCTTCGCCTACGACACTTTCTGCAGCAACAAGGTGCGCTTCATCCTGACCGCGCTGGGCATGGTCATTGGCACAGCTTCTCTTATCCTGGTGGTCACCATTGGCATGACCGGCAAGCAATATGCCCTGGGCCAGATTCAGGCCATCGGCACCAATGAGATTTGGGCGGAATACGAGGGCGCGCAGCATATCAGCAATTCCAGCCTCGATCCGCTGACCGTGGAAGACGTGCAGGCCGTGGAGGAACAGGTGCCGGGCGTGATCGCTGCTTCGCCTGTCGTCACTCTCGGCGAGCGCATCCCCGTCGGCAACGGCGACGAGAAGGACGTGCAAATCCTCGGAGTCTTTCCCGAATATCAGCGCGTCCGCAACCTGCGAGTGCTCTCCGGACGCTTCTTCGATCGCGAAGACGAGCAGGCCCACAACAAAGTCGCCGTGATTACGGAAAAAATGGCCCGGTCAGTCTACGGCTCGCCGCAGGCGGCCGTAGGCAAAGTCATCAAGCTCACGGGATTGCCCTTCACCATCGTCGGCACCTTCAAGGAAGGCGCGGAAACTTTCGGCCAGACCGAAGTCAGTGACAACGCCATGGCCATTCCGTACAGCGTTAGCCGGTACTTCCTTGAGACCCCTGGCGTCAAGATGATCTATTTTTCCATGGAAGACCCCGCGATGGTGCCTTCGGCTACGGCACAGATCAAGCGGGTATTGCAGTCGCGGCATCGCACCGAGTCGGTTTATAACGTGCAGGATCTTACCGTCGTGCTCGCTATGGCCGACCGAATCGCCACCGGGCTCACTTGGGTGCTGCTGCTGGTTTCCATGGTGACTTTGGTGGTCAGTGGCATCGGTATCATGAACATCATGCTGGCCACTGTGACCTCGCGCATCCGCGAGATCGGCATCCGCAAGGCGGTCGGCGCTACCAACCGCGAAATCCGTTTTCAGTTTCTCGCCGAAGCCGTTCTCATCTCGGTCATCGGAGGCCTCGTCGGTATCGTCATCGGCCTTGCCATCCCTTACTCGGTTCGCTTCCTTACCGAATACCGCATCCCGATTTCAGGCTTGTCCGCCATCATCGCGATTATCGTGTCGTCCGTGGTCGGAGTGATTTTCGGCACCGTCCCCGCTGCCCGCGCCGCCCAGCTCGATCCCGTCGAAAGCCTCCGCTACGAGTAGGGAAAGGTTTGACCGTAGTGAATGCGGACGAGTGGGTGCCCCGTCCTCGTCTCTCCGTTTTTTGGAGAGACAGGGCGGGGACTTTGACTTCGCACGCAGCCTATTCCCATTTCTGGGAAGAGAGGAAGATTGTCTCGGATCCCAACCGTAGCTTGAGAATGTGGCAGAATTTCCCTGGCCCTTTCCGCCATGGCACAAGAAACTCCCTCACCGGCGCTCGCTCAGAACAAGCGCATCGTCATTGCCGCAAGCGCGATGCTCGACGGCACAGGCCGCGTGCTGCACGACACTCGCATAGTGGTCGAGGGCTTAAAGATTGTTGCGGTCGAGCCAATCAACGAGCCAATCAATCACACAAAAGCCGAGCCATTGGACTACGATCTGCGCGGCCTGACCGTCCTGCCCGGCTGGATCGACGCGCACGTGCACATCGCCTGGAGCTTCGGCCCAGACGGAAAAAACGCTGGCCAGGGAGGCACGACCCAGGAAGCCGCCTACGCCGCGGCCTCGAATGCATGGCTGACGTTAATGGCGGGATTTACTACCATCCAAAGCGTAGGTTCGCCCGCCGACGTTCCCTTGCGCGATGCCATCGCCAAAGGCTTGCTCCCCGGCCCTCGCATCCTCACTGCTGTCGAGCCAATCATGGGGCGAGGCGACCAGACCGTGACGCCGGATGAAATCCGCGCCTTCGTTCGGAAACAAAAAGCAGCCGGCGCCGACCTGATCAAAATCTATGCCTCGGGAGGCATGACCCGCGGCACGATGACGATGTCTCAGGAGCAATTGAACGTGGTCTGCGATGAAGCGAAGAAGCAAGGCCTGCGCACCCTGGTGCATGCTTTTCGAGATGCGGTCCGCGCCGCAACGCTTGCCGGATGCACCGCAGTCGAGCACGGCCTGGGAGCGTCGGACGACGATCTGAAATTGATGGCCGAGCGCGGCACCTATCTTGATCCGCAGGCTGGACTGCTGCTCGAAACCTATCTGCAGTACAAAGACAAGTATCTCGCGCCGCCCTACTACACCGAAGAAAGCTTCGCGGCGATGAAAGGGCTTATTCCGGCGCACCAGGAGTTCATTCAACGAGCGCTCCGAATCCCCGGGCTGAAAATTGTTTATGGCACGGACGCGGTGGCGGGTGTTCATGGCCGCAACGCCGAGGATTTTATCCATCGCGTCCGCGACAGCGGGGTCGACCCCACGGCAGCGATGGTCTCCGCCAATTCACTGGGAGCGGAAGCCCTCGGCATGGCTGGCGAGATCGGCTCCATTGCGCCCGGACTCCAGGCCGACATCATCGCGCTCGCTGGCGATCCGCTGAAGGACATTACGGCCGTCCGGCGGGTCGCATTTGTGATGAAAGGCGGCATTGTTTACAAAAACGCCGCAACCGGGGCGACTCCAACTTCGGTCGGCATCCAGCCTTGATTCGACCGCTCAGCCCCTTAGGTCTCGAGCGACTCTGCGCACCTAACCAAGCTGTTCAAACCCCACAATCCGGGCCAAAATCCACAGCGATGCCTCCTGCCACGAAAAAGTTGCATTTTCGAGCCACTCCGAAGTAATATGCATTACGGAGCTAGATAGTAAGCATTCCCGGTTTCTAGACCCAGTACCGCTAATAACTAACTTCCAAACGTTCAGTTCAGCTTGTGCAAAAACATAAGAGGCCGCCTGTCAGCCTCCGTCCCGGTTCGGAGAGTTCATTATGGCGTGGTACGCGTACTGCCTTACCGAGCATCAGACCCTTCCCAACGGCACCCGTTCCAGACGCCCTTTTGTAATTGAAAACGTTCAGGGCGTGAACGGAGCCCCAGTCCTCAGCTATCCCAGCGGCGAGTTTGCTGTGATTGTGAGCGAATACGACCAGAACGCCGGAGAACTTGATCAGAAATCGGCCATCGAGCATGCCCGCGTAGTCAGCGGCTGCTTCCGTAATTCCACCGTATTGCCTTTCCGCTTCGGAACCCTTTTCGAAAGCGACGACGCGCTTCGTCAGGCTGTCCGGGTCAACCGGCGCGCTTTCGGTTTGAGCGTAGCCCGGCTCCGCGGCAAGTCTGAAATGCATATCAAGCTGACCGTCACCGACGGCTCCCTGCGCGAGGCCATGATCGACGTCATCCTGCCCGACACTGTCGGTGGTGACTATCTTTCGAAGCTCCGCGTCAAGGCTTCTCGGGAACGCGAGCGCCAGACCAAGGCCCGCGCCCTTTCGGTCCAGGTCCACAAGCTGTTTAACCCGCTGGAAGAAGAAGTGAGCTGCAAAAAGGTCGCTCCTCAAGGCATGCTCATCGACATCGCCCATCTCATCGACACCAAGTCCGTCGAGAAATACCAGAACCGCTACAGCACCGCCGCCAAGCAGTTAAAGAACTGCGAAGTCGCGATCAGCGGACCCTGGCCCCCGTACCACTTCCTGCCCGGGAAGCTGCGCACGGTAGCCGGAAACAGCTAGCTCTCAATTCGGGATTCCACGATCAGGTGCCCCACCCCTCCGCGCTCTTCGCGGAAGGGTGGGGAAGGCCGCCAACGCCAAGCTCCAAGCATCTGACAAACTCTGTCATCCTGAGTGCAGCGCTTTTGCGGGGCGAAGGACCTCTGCACTCCTATCCCTGCCGATTAGCCCGTTGGCTGTAAAAGCGTAACTAGGCACGTCCCTGCTCCCAGCGAGGGCCCTTACCATCCTGAACACAAAGGCAGCAACGACGACCGCAAACAAGCCCCCGCAATCATCGCCCCTGCAGTCAATGTGCACCCTTATGCACTTAGCTGCTTGTTGACCCCATCGGGCCCGATCGTTCGGCTAGCCGGAAACCGTCGTAAACATCGGTAATTCAGTCACTTACCGATTTAACTGTCAAAACGGCCGCCACGCCCGCCTTTGGTTCCGCAAATGCTTCTTCTCAAGGTAATAAAGAGGCCGCAAACCTACAGCAATGACCTTCACTCGATTCCCTAGTCAACATTTCCCGAAGTGCCGTCCAGACTGCCGGAACGGCTACTTGCATCGCCTTTCCTGACATCGCCTACCACCTTGACCTCTTTGAAACGCGGCCCCAGCAATGGGGCCGCTTTTTTGCGTTGAGGAGGACGCCCCTAAATGTGGGGACAGCCGCCCTCGGCTGTCCACTGGGCGCAGCCCAGAGCGATCCGAAAGCCGGCGCGAAGTCCGGCAAGCGGCTCAGTCTTAATCTCTCGCGATACTGCCATCCTGAGCGCAGCCGCTTTTCCCGCGGAGCGAAGAGCCTGCCCTGAGCGAAGCCGAAGGGATCTCCGTCTCAACCGGCCCAACGTGTACGCTAAACTGCACACAATTGAACTCGGGTAGTAGTGCAGCTTGAGGAAAGATTCGTATCAGGGCATCGCTTTAGCGATGCCGACAACGGCTTAGCGACAACGGGCTTTAGCCGCTGGGGGCTTGCCCGACGTCCCCAGCGGCTGGAGCTGGTTTCAAACCTGGCGCTGAACTGGCATGCCTGAAGGCATGCCCTGATACGAATCTCGTCCCAAGCTGCACACCACCGAACGCGGGTAGTGGCTCAGTTTGAAATTGAGCCACTACCTGAACGCGCGCTCGCTTTCCCCCAGCCCATCTCTTCAGATACACTGCCTGCACCTATGACCAAAGCTCTCTTCGTATCTGTTGCAACTTCGATCGCCCTTCTGCTGCTCTCCCCCATATTCGCCAGCGCTCAAGCCCCGCCCCAGACGCAGCCCGCCGCCTCCGGGCTGGCAACAATGATGTCCGCGCAGCAAGCCAACCAGTCCGATAAGCAAAATTTCCCTCCGCTCCTTCTCCAGCAGCTTTCCGCGATCAAAGCCGCCGCCCTCGGTGACGACTACGGCTACCGCCAGCTCGCTCACCTCACCGAAAACATCGGACCGCGCCCCACCGGCTCGCCCCAGGCCAGCGCCGCCGCCCAATACGTCGCGGAAGAGCTTCGTCACCTCGGTCTCGAAGTCCGCCTTGAGCCCGTCACGGTCCAACACTGGGTTCGCGGCGCCGAAACCGCCGCCCTGGTCGACTATCCTGCCATGGTTCCCGGCACCACCCAGAAGATCGTTCTCACCGCTCTCGGCGGAAGCCCCGCAACTCCCGCAGACGGCCTGACCGCCGACGTGGTTGCCGTCGACAATTTCGAAGAACTCCAGGCTCTCGGTCGCGACAAGGTCGCCGGCAAGATCGTCCTGTTCAACGAACTCTTCGATAAGCAAAAAGCCGCCGCAGGATTAGCTTTCGCCGCCTACGGCGAAGCCGTCCGTTATCGCGGAGCGGGACCCAAAGCCGCTGCCGACCTCGGCGCCGTAGCCGCCCTGGTCCGCTCCGTAGGAAACGCCGACTATCGCCTCCCGCACACTGGATTTAGCCTCCCCGCCGGAATCCCCGCTGCCGCCGTAGCCGCCGAAGACGCCGACCTGATCGTCCACCTCTCAGCCGAAGGCAAAGTCCGAATGCATCTCACGCTGACTCCGCAAAAGCTCCCCGACGAAACCGCTTACAACGTAATCGCCGACCTCAAAGGTTCCGAACACCCCGAGCAGATCGTAGTCGTCTCCGGCCACATTGATTCCTGGGATCTCGGCACCGGCGCCATCGACGACGGAGCTGGCGTAGTCATGGCCATGCAAACCGCCGAAGTTCTCCAACGCCTTCATCTGCGCCCCGCTCGCACTCTCCGCGTAATCGCCTGGATGGACGAGGAAACCGGAGGCTCCGGCAGCAAAGCCTACACCGCCGAATTCGCCAATGACTTCCCCCACTACACAGCCGCCATCGAGAGCGACTCCGGCGCCGCTCATCCTCTGGGCTACGAAGTAAAAGCCGCTCCCGCCGCGCTCGATGCCCTTCGACCCGTGCAGGGAGTTCTGCAGAGCATTGGCGCCAACTTCATCGAGCCCACCGCTAATTCGCCCGATGCCGATATCGAAGGCATGTCCGAAGCCGGAATCCCCGCCTTCGGCTTAATGCAGGACGGCCGCACCTACTTCAATTACCACCACACCGCCGCCGACACACTCGACAAAGTTGTCCCCCTCGAACTCCGCGAAAACGCTGCGGCCATGGCAGTAATGGCCTACGCCCTCACCAACATGAAGGACCCTCTGCCCCGATAAAGAAATAGAGACTGAAGATTAAATATCGCAAAGATCTCGATCACGGGGTCTGGGCTCGTCCTTTGTTTCCAACGGACGGGCCTGTTTTCACTGCGGAACAAGAAGTACGTCCTAAAGTCTTGACCAAAGGTACCGATAGCCTAGTCAACTGGATAGAGTTTCTTCCCTCCCCCAACCACTTGGAACATCGCCGAGGAACCCTGACCGAGATAGAGAGTCGAGGTTCTGCCCATTCAACGCGCGACCGGCCGTTTCCGCCGATCGTCCCACGAGCACCAGGAGGTCTTATGAAAAATCAGGGTTGCATTCTGCACAAGACGATGCTGGCCATGTTCGTAGTGCTGGCGGGCACCATGGGGTATGCCCAACTTGGAGTCAAGGCTGGGGTCAACGCGACCATCCCATTCCACTTCGCCGCCGTAACGCAGAACGTCTCCGCCGAAAAAGAGCCTCGCAAACCCGCTCCGCCGCCGCTTCCTTGTTCCGAAACTGGGAAGAGGGACGGCCCTTGTCTACCTCACCCACCTCTATTCTAGATGGCGAGGGGGAGTTGACCCTCCCCTGCGCCAGCGCCTCAAAGCCTGCCCCACCCGTCGCGGCTTTTTCGACGGGTGGGTGGCTTTCCTCTTTCCGGTTTAAAATGTCTCTCCGTGCTCAAAATGAAATCGGAGACTGCTTTGCGTCTGACACGCCGCGAGTTCGCCCACTCCGCTCTCGCCGCGGGCCTCGCAGCCGCGCTCCCCGCCAGTTTATTCTCGGGCTGCAGTGTGTCGAACGCAGCCCGCACAGCGAACTCTGCGGCGCCCGCTGGTTCCCGTCCCGCGCAATTTGATTCTTCTTCCGAGATCTCGTTCCCCAAGGGCTTCTTCTGGGGCGCTGCCACCGCCGCCTACCAGATCGAAGGCGCATGGAAAGATGACGGCAAGGGCGAATCCATCTGGGACCGGTTTTCCCATACTCCCGGCAAGATTAAGAATGGCGACAATGGCGATATCACCTGCGATTCCTATCATCGCTTCAGCGAAGACCTCGCGCTCCTGCGGGCGATGAACCTGAACAGCTATCGCTTCTCGATTTCCTGGCCGCGCCTTCAGCCCGCCGGGTCCGGATCGCCCAATCCCAAAGCCTTCGATCACTACAGCCGCATCCTCGATGCTCTGCTCGAGGCCCGAATCCGGCCCCTCGTCACGGTTTATCACTGGGATCTGCCGCAGGTACTGGAAGATACCGGAGGCTGGCCGAATCGCGATACGGCTTCTCGCTACGCCGATTACGTGGAACTCGTGGCGCGGGCATTCGGCGACCGCGTCACCGATTGGCTGCTGTTCAACGAGCCCTTGACCTTCACCTACGAGGGTTATCTCGACGGCACGCACGCTCCCGGACGCAAAAGTATCATCGACTTCCTGCGCGCATCCCATACCGTAAACTTGGCCCAGGGCGCGGGTTTTCACGCCTTGAAGTCAATCCGTCCCTCCGCGCGAGTGGGAACCTCGCTCCTCATGTCAGCCTGTGAACCCGCGACCGACTCTGAAGAAGACCACCTCGCGGCCGAGCGCGCCCATGCCATTTCCAATCTCTGGTTCCTCGAACCCGCGCTCAAGGGACGCTATCCCGAAGCCCTGACGTTCTTTCCGGAAACCGCCATCGGGATCAAGTCCGGCGACTTCGACAAGATGCGGGCGCCACTCGATTTCATCGGCATCAATCTCTACTACCGCACCATCGCTTCCGCGCCCGGCGCCATGGAGCGCCTGGCAAACCCCCAGCAGTGGCTGTTTCCGGTGAAGATGGAAGGAGGGCAGCAAGGTCCGAAAACCGATCTTGGATGGGAGGTTTGGCCGTCAATGCTCTACGACGTCGTCACGCGCATCAGCCGCGACTTCAACCGGCCGCAGATCGAGATCACCGAAAGCGGCTGCGCTTTCAACGACGGCCCCGATGCGAGCGGCGTGATTCACGACACTCGCCGCATCGAATATCACCGCCAATATCTGCAAGCGCTCGCTCGTGCCATCGCCGAAGGCGCCGACGTCCGCGGCTATCATGCGTGGACTCTGCTCGACAACTTCGAATGGGCCGAAGGCTTCAGCCAGCGCTTCGGCCTGGCCTACGTCGACTTCAAGACGCAACAGCGCACCCTCAAAGAATCAGGAAAATGGTACGCCAGAGTAGCCGCGCAGAACCATGTGGGACCGAGTCATGTGTAGGACCAGGTCGGGCCTGCCCTGAGCGCAGACGCCTCAATCCCGTTGGGAAGGGTTCGACCGACATAAGCTACGGAAAAACTCGAGTCCAAGCAGGCTCGGGAAGGGCACGACTCCAGTCGTGCCGCCCATCGCCACGAAAGAGTGGGCTTCAGCCGTGAGGAACCTGACAATCCACAATCACAAAAGGGACCCGGTCGCGGCCCGAAGGGCCGAAGGGCTACTGCGGAACCTTCAGCTTGTCCCGTTGCTCCGCCATCTTCCTCTGCAAAGCCGGATTCACCAGCGAAATCGGAACGCTGACGTCGCCCACCTTAAATTCCGTCGGATCAAACGTCGCATATCCATCTTTCATACCCATGTGGCCCGAGATGGTAACCCAGACGTCTTTGCCCCCGATCTCGGTGAGAAACCGCCCGTGAACCACATCGCCCTCGTAGGTCACTTGCTGATCTTTGATGTTCGGCTCTCCGTCACCGATCTCGGAGTCCGGCGAGAGTTCTCCGCCTCCAGCAGCTCCCGCGGCTTGCGCCAGCAACGCGCTGATTCCGTCAGAGCTGGAACGAGATGCGGCCTTCGCCTGAGCGCTCGAAGCGCTCGCACCAACAGTCGGCTGACTCTGTGACGCAGCCTGACTCTGTGCAGGCGTGACAGCATGATTTGCGTTGGGCGCCGGCGAAGCCTGCTGCACGGCCGGTTGAGGCTGCTCCATCTTTTGCCCAGATACAGATACAGGTGAGGACGAAGATGACTGGACCGCCGTCGCCGCCGGAGCCTGCACCACCACCGGCGCCGGCTTCCTCAACACCAGAAAAATCGCTGCCAGCGCGGCAAAAAGCGTAGCAATGCTGATAATGCGGTCAAGCTTGAAATTCATGAAAACTCTCAGCCAGTCAGCCAGACAAACAGGCCCAGCTCAATCGTACCGGGAACATGAACCAGGAAGCAGATGGCAGAAGTCACAAGAATAAGATGGTACTTAAGTGTGGTAGGAAGCTACGGAAAAACTTGAGTCCGAGCAGCCTCGGGAAGGGCACGACTTCAGTCGTGCCGCCCCATCGCCGCGAAAGACGCGGGCTTTAGCCCCTGAGGAGATCGCCAGCCTACGTCGCTTCATCAGGAACCAGCTGCCAGCTTCTTAACCAGCAACTCATTCACCAACTGCGGATTAGCCTGCCCCTTGGAAGCCTTCATCACCTGCCCAACAAAGAATCCAATCATGGTCGTCTTGCCACCGCGGTATTGCTCAAGCTGCCTGGGATTCGCCGCAAGAACTTCGTCAATAATCTTTTCCAGCGCGGAGGTGTCCGACGACTGCTGCGGCCGCCCTTCTTCGTCATAGATCTCAGGAAAATCCTTGCCGCGCTCGAAGCTCAGATCGTAAAGATCTTTCAGCATCTTGCCCGAGATCGCTCCCGACTCCACCAGATCAGCCGACGCTGCCACGCCCTTCATCGAAATCGGAGATGACTCGATCTCGATCCCTTTAGCCTTGAGACGTCCCATCAGCTCGCCCTGCACCAGATTCGCCACCCGCTTGGGATTCTTCGCGGCCTTGGCCGCGGCCTCAAACTGATCGGCCAGCGCTTTTGAAACCGTCAGCACTTGCGCGTCGTATTCTGTAATCCCATAATCTGTTACTAACCGCGCCCGGCGCGCTTCCGGCAGCTCGGGCAAAGTCTTCGCAATATCAGCCTTCCACTTCTCATCCACCACCAGCGGCAGCAAGTCAGGCTCCGGAAAGTAGCGATAATCGTGCGCCTGCTCTTTCGACCGCATGCTATATGTCTTGCCCTCGTGCGAGTTATAGAGCCGTGTCTCCTGCACGATCTTGCCACCGGCCTCGATCACCTCCACCTGCCGCGCGATCTCGTATTCCAGCGCCTCGCGGATGAAGCGAAACGAGTTCACGTTCTTGATCTCCGCCTTAGTGCCCAACTCCTTCTGCCCCCGCGGCCGCACGCTGACGTTGGCATCGCAGCGCAGCGACCCCTCTTCCATATTGCAGTCGCTCACCCCGGTGTAAAGGATGATTTCCTTAAGCCGCGTAAGGTATTCGTAAGCCTCGAGGGGCGTGGCAATATCCGGCTCGCTGACAATCTCGATCAGCGGCACCCCAGTGCGGTTCAAATCAATCGCAGTCTTTTCATGCGGGTCAGGAAAGCCCTCATGCAAGCTCTTCCCTGCATCTTCCTCAAGATGCACCCGCGTAATCCCAATCTTCTTTCTACCTGTAAGCTCTTCTTTGCGACCTTCGCGGCCGTCCTTAGCGACCTTCGCGGTTAAAGGCTCTAAAGTTTGCACGTCGATGTACCCAAACTCAGCCAGCGGCTTGTCATACTGCGAAATCTGATATCCCTTAGGCAAGTCAGGATAAAAGTAATTCTTCCGCGCGAAAATCGAAGTCTCGTTGATCCGGCAATTCAAAGCCATAGCGGCCAGCGTGGCAAATTCAACAGCTTTCCGGTTCAGCACGGGCAAAGCCCCCGGCATCCCGAGGCACACGGGGCAAACATTAGTGTTAGGCGGAGCGCCAAACCGTGTCGAGCAGGAACAAAAGATCTTCGAAGCCGTCAAAAGCTGAACATGCACTTCAAGTCCAATGACCGGCTCGAAGTCGGTGCGAGCAGTAACGGAGGTATCCGCAGTACTGGACATAACAATCGATTATAAAGCTCGGGCGTGTGGGACCGGATCTCTGGCCCATCGAGGCCCTTGAGCATGCGCTACTCGCTGCTGGTTTCTGCCGCAGATTACGCAATCAGCACTCAGCAGATTTGACTGAGCTCCTACTATGTGGTATATACCACATAGTGGTATACATCGAGGCAAGAGCTTTCACTAGGCGATTGCACCAGTTGGCCGGAGCGTCAGCTCTCGATGTCCTAAGTTCGATTCAGACCGACTTGCTAATCCGGAGCGCGGGAAGGGAAAACGGAGTGGCTTTCGATATTTGTTCCTGTACTTGGAAGATCGGAACCAGATTCATCTGCTGTATTTGTTAGACAAGGACGAGCAGGAAGACCTGTCTGCCGATGAACGCAAAGTGCTGCGAGCATCGGTAGGTGGGATTAGAGGATCGAGAGGGGGACAACAAATTCAATGAAACTCAAGGGAGCCAAGAAGAAGGCCAAGGTTTTCGATGATCTCAAGCAGGCCTTAGCGGACGCACTCGATTACGAGCAAGGGAAGAAAACGGCATTGCGCGTCAGTATGTTGCCACCTCCTCCCAAACCGCTAACCCCCACCCAGATCCGCGCAATCCGGCAATCTTTCAATGTCAGCCAGGCGGCCTTCGCCCGGATCATCAACGTCAGCGTCAACGCCGTAGAAAGCTGGGAGCAGGGGGCGCGCCGTCCCCGCGAAGCAACCCTAAAGCTGCTCACCATCGCCCACAAATACCCCGAGGTCCTACTAGCGAGCGAGTGAGTTCGATTCCCGGCGCACTCCGGACCGACCAGCCCAACCTGCGCGTTCCCGGCGCAAGAAACCAGAGCCCATCCCACGCAGATTAGGGCAGCTCACTTTCCGACCCCCATAACCTCCGCAGTTCCCTTCACTTCAGAAAAATCGTACATACAAAGCGGTAAGCACATTCCCGCATGGACAAAATGTTCCAGTCGGAACATATCTCACAAATGTTCCAGTCGGAACATTAGAGCACTTTCCCGTAAGGAAACGATGGCCTTCACTGAGAACTGAGAACCGAGAACTGCCTTCCTACTTCCCCATCGGAATCTCAAAGTACATCAGCTCAGTGCCCCTGGCATCGTTGACCCCGGTCACGTAGATATGCGCCCCGGCAAGCGGCGCGTCGATGTCTTGCACATCAAAGAAGAGGAATCCTGATTGCGTGGTGTG
>Ga0070762_10000016_pt1 | contig 44773 bp, 39 predicted proteins | sample HubBroMetageREF2_FD_66726 | JGI IMG/M metagenome (GOLD analysis project Ga0070762, IMG submission 66726) | Reference soil microbial communities from the Hubbard Brook experimental Forest, New Hampshire, USA - Hubbard Brook CCASE Soil... | ecosystem: Environmental > Terrestrial > Soil >...
GCTTCGCCATTGCCGACGGCGATGACTTCCACGCCGCGCTCTTGAAACGCGAGCACGACCATTTTTTGGATATTGGTGTTGTCGTCCGCAACCAAAATTCTGGGCACTGGAATCCCCCGGGCGGCACGCCCCCATGCGAGACGCGCCTAGCCCTGAACATAGCTATTGCAGCACCCCGCGGCATGGGCGTCAACAAAGTCGAAGTACAGGCGTGCCTGAGTTGTTAGCAGGGAGTCAACAGCGAATTAGCCGCGAATCGGCGGCGGCTACCAGGGGATGAGTTTCTTCAACCCCTTCTTCTTCTTGCTAGTGGACTCTTCCTTGGTGTCCACCGGCGTGGGCTTTGCCGGGGTCGCGGTTTTGTCCGCTGTCTGCGCGGCCGGGGTTGAGCCTGGGGCGGCGTTGTCGCCCGTGGTGGCGGGAGCGCTGGGACTGGACGAGCTGGAACTTGAAACTGCGGCTGGCGCTGGCTGACTGCTGTCGGCTGGCGGGTTCGCCGTGCCCGAGCCGTTCAGGCCTGCATCCACTGTGCCGTTGGTACTTGGCGGTGTTGCTGGCGCGGCTGTTGTTGGCGCGCCCGTTTCCGCTGGTGGAGTGGTAGTCGCAGGCTGCTCTGAAGTCGGCTGGCCCTTGTCGTCCAGCGGAGTCAGGATTTCGACGCCCAGGCCGGTCTGGTTCTGATTCGAGCCTACTGGCGCGGTCGTCGCATCTTCCGGCGTCACCACTTCTGTGCTGGTTGACGATGTTTGCGTGCTCGTTCCTGCTGCGCTGCCGGTCAGCCCGAACGACGGACCCGCAGCACCGGGGCGGAGAACATCGGTGGCGGAAACGGCGTCGTTTGGCGGCGCCATTTGTGGCATCCCACCGCGCGCGGCGGTGGATGTGTCCGGATTTCCCTTGAGCATGTTCATCGGCAGCTTCAGCACGACGCTTTGGTGATGCTCCTTTTCGTATAGCTGCTGTTTCTGCATGCGCACGATGGCATCGGGATCGGCGGAAGGAACGGGCCTGCCCATATCTTTCAGGCGCGCCTTGGCGCCGGGGGAATTCTTCGAGAGCGGATAATCGCGCACGATGCGGTCGTAGCATTTGCTGGCGAGATCGCTCCAGTGGTTCTTGTCATCTTCGTTCTTGGAAACTTGTTTGGCGCGTTCGTAGATATTTCCCAGCATCCACAGGGCATCATCATTCTGGCTGTAGAGCGGGTAACGATCGGTGACTTCCACCAGGCGCGCGGCGGCGGCGCGAAAGTCCGTCTTCGTGTAGTAGTAGTAAGCGACTTTGTAATCGCCATCAGCCAGCACTTCCTGCACGTCGCGCAAATACTGTTCGGCTTTGGGGACCAGCGGGCTTTGCGGGTACGACAGCAGAAACGCCTGGAAAGCGTCTTCCGCGGCTTCGCCCTGGGTCTTGTCGCGGTCGGATTTTTCCATCATTTTATAATGCGCCAGGCCGATCTGCATCTGGGCATAGGCTGATTCGTCGAGAAACGGAAAGAAGGTGCGGAAGTCGTTATATTCCTGGATGGATTGCGTGAGGTTGGTGGTGCCGCCTTCTTTGTAGTAGGAGTCAGCGACGGCGAGTTTCGCCTTGGCGAGATATTCGCTGTCTGGATAGGTGTTGATCAGGGTTTGCAGAGCCAATCGCCCTTCGGTGTAGCGGCCGGCTTTCAGGTCGGCTTGCGCGCGATCGTAGAGAACTTTGTCCGGTTCGGCCGAGGTGTTTACGTCGATGGTCTGTTTCTTCTGGTCTTTCTTTTTCTTGTTCGCGGTAGTTTGGTCGGCAGGTTTAGCTTTGGGCTGCGGCTTGGGCTTGGCCGTGTCCTTGTCCGCCGCGGTGGGCGTGGGAGGAGGCGCCGCTTCGCCGCTGCCGCCGGTCTGGGGCGTGGGCACTTGCGCGCGCGCGCCAGGGCACACCAGGAGCGCTGCGCCGAGGCCAAGGATTAGCACTGCTGCGCTGCGATAATTCTTCAATTTTTTCGCTGCCATCGGATTTTTCCAGTCAGACGTTTGCAAGGTTTTTATGCCTTTTGGCTCAAAGCCTGGGTCGCGAGTTTTTTTAACTGGCGCGTTGCAGCCGCTGGATCAGCTGTGTGGAAGATCGAAGTCCCCGCTACGAAAGTGTTTGCACCGGCCTGCGCCAGCGCGGCCGTGTTTTCCGGTTCAACGCCCCCATCCACTTCAATCCGGAAGCTGGCATTATAGCGCGCCCGCATCTCATTGAGCTGGCGAATTTTCTCGTAGGTATTGAGGATGAACTTCTGTCCGCCAAATCCCGGGTTAACGGTCATTACCAATATCGTGTCCACTTTATCGAGCACTTCGCTCAGCATGCCCACCGGCGTCGCTGGATTAACTGCTGCACCGGCTTCTGCGCCGAGCTCGCGGATCATCGCCAGGGCGCGGTCCAGATGCACCGTGGCTTCCTGGTGCACCAGGATGCGGCTGCCGCCTGCGCGAATAAACTCCTCGATGTAGAGTTCGGGCTGCTCGATCATCAGATGCACATCCAGGGGCAGGCGGGTTGCCTTGCGAAGTGAGGCGACCACGGGAATTCCCAGGGAAAGGTTGGGGACGAAGTGGCCGTCCATGACGTCCACGTGAATGACGTCCGCGCCGGCTTCTTCGACCGTGCGGACTTCGTCGCCGAGTTTCGCGAAGTTCGCAGCCAAGATGGAGGGCGCGATTTCAATGCGTGCGTAGGCCATGAGTCCTTGGAAATTCTAGCACAGGCGGTTCGTTGTTTGCGGGTTTGGATGGCACGGCGGAAGGACGCCGCGAGTCAATTTCTGTGCCTGTGTGACAGACTTTGCATCACTCCGCGAGTTGCAATTCAATGCTGGTGCTTGCGTCCAAGCGCGCGCCGCGCGAGGGAGTTTGCCCGATCACCGTTCCGTGCAGGCCGCCGGGGACTGGCGCGAACGTCAGCTTCGCGACTTTCAGACCGGTGCCGGCGAATTTTGATTCCGCTTCGGCGAGCGAGAAGCCGACAAGTTCGGGCATGACGTATGCGGCGGGGCGAGGGCCGAGCGAAACGAGCAGGTCCACGTGCGGACTGGTGACGTCTGACGTTCCGGGCGCGGGGTCCTGTTGCAGCACCGCGTCCGTTTCACTTCCTGAGACGTACGCCTGGGAAATTTCACCGACCTGCATTCCGGAGCGCAGCAGTTCGATGCGCGCGGCGCGAATGCTGTGGTCGGTGAGGATTGGAATAGTTGCCTGCTTGGGTCCGAGGCTGATGACTACGTGCGCGTACTGGCCGATTTTCACTTTCATTCCCGGCGGAGGCGTTTGGCGCACGACCGTGTCCGCGGGCAGGGGGCTGAACATGCGGTCCTCGACTTTGAATGATACGCCGCGGCCTTGCATCATCTGTTGCGCTTCGACGGCTTTCTTTCCCACGACGTCTGGCATCGCGACTTCGCGGCCCTGAATTGCAAAGCGCATGGCGGTGAGCGCGCTGAGGAACGCAACGGACATCAGGATGAAGGCTAGCAGCGCCATGCGGAAGATCCATTCGAGCCGTTCACGAAACGTCATCTGTTTGCCTCAGTCTTTATTCTGCCAACGGCAGCGCATTATGAGCGTAGCACGACTGGCTGTGGCGGAAGGTCGTTGCGTCGTAGCTCGCGCGGTTGCGGTTAACTCTGCTGGGGCGGCGGATTTATGATTTGCTGATGATTGCGGCGAAGAATCCGTCGGTTTCGAGCGTGTCTGGAGTCGTGCGAAAGTATCCGTCGCGATCGAACAGGGTTTTTTCATCGCGACCTGGAATGAGTTTGTCATTTAAGCCGCGTGCGAGTTCGTTTCCCACATTGCGTTTCAATCCGGTCGTGCCGCGCAGCGCTTCAGCTACTACTTGCTCGTTTTCCTCCGTTTCCATTGAGCATGTGGAATAAACCAGATGGCCTCCTGGCGCGAGTTGCTGAAGCGCGGATCTTAGTAGTGAGATTTGCAGCGCGTGAAATTCGGCGAGCTGCGGTGGTTGCAGGCGCCAACGAATTTCCGGATGGCGGGCGAGCGTGCCGGTGCCGGAGCAGGGGGCATCCACGAGGATCCGATTGAAACGTACGCTGAACGGGAGCGGGCGGGCGGCGTCCAGTTCTACTAAGCGCACTTGTGTCAGATCGAGACGTTTGAATTGCTCGCGCATCGCGCGGAGGCGGTGCGCGTGCCGGTCCGCCGCGACGACTGTGCCGCCGGAGCCTGCGGCGCGGACGAGAGGCGGCGTCTTTCCCCCGGGCGCGGCGCACAGATCGAGTACGCGGTCGTTTGTTTGCACGTCGAGGAGCAGCGGGACGGTTTGCGAGGCTTCATCCTGAATGGAAATCGCGCCGGTGCGGAACGATTCGGTGCGCGTGGGGCTACCGCCGCTTACAGCGAACGCGGTTTGCAGAATTTTGCCAGGTTCGACGCGGAGGCCGGAGCGCTGCAACGCAGCGAAGATTTCTTCGCGTTGCTTTAAGTCGTGCAATGCGCAGGTCAGCCGCGGGGTGCGATTGTTTGCTTCGAGCAGGGCGATCGTTTGCTGCTCGCCAAGGCGCGCGAGCCAGCGCTCGACCATCCATGTGGGATGAGAATGCAAAATGCCCAGGCGCTCTGCGGCCAGAGTGGCTTGCGGAACGAGTTTCTCAGCGGGCGTTCGCGCGTCATTCGCCGCGCGGCGCAGCACGGCGTTGACCAGTGTCGCTGCGGAAGTCTTGCGAGCGCTTTTTACCAGCTCTACCGATTCGTTCACGGCGGCGCGTGCTGGAATGCGTTCGAGGAATCGCAATTGATATAGGCCGATGCGTAGCGTCAGAGCCACCTGCAGATCCAGCCGCGCTACCGGCTTCTTCAATTGGCGCTCGAGTAGAAAATCCAGCAGGCGGCGCCAGCGCAGTACGCCCATCACTAGTTCGGTCGCGAGACCGGCATCTTCGGCTTTCACGCGCGCGCCGAGTTCGGCGTGGAGCAGGTCGCTGGCGTACGCGCCCTCAGCTTCGACGCGCCGCAAAACTTCGTAGGCGATTTTTCTGGCTGGACTAATCACGATCCGAATCGTTCACTGGGCGCGAGTCGCGCGCCGTTTGTGAATTCGCGCGCGGCGATGCGCTTCCGGCCTTCGAGTTGCACGAATTCCAATCGTAGCGTGGTTTTTTCTCCGCATGCCACATCCACTTCGCCGCCGCTCGCAGTGACTGTGCCGGCCTCGGATTGCGGCACTGTGTGGGCCGTCATCGTAGCCGGCGCGGGCTTGCCCCAGATCGCGCACTGCTTGCCGCGGAATGTCGTGAACGGGCCTGGCCACGGCTGAAAACCGCGGATTCGGTTGTAGATTTGTTGTGCGGGCAGCGACCAATCAATTCTGCCGTCTTCTTTTTTCAGCGGAGGCGCGAGAGTTGCTTGCGAATTGTCTTGCGGCGTTGGCGTGATTGTTCCGCGTTCGAGTTCGCGCAGCGTTTCGGTCATCAGCGGCGCGCCTGCTTCCGCCAGTCGCGCGTATAGCTCCGGTGCGGTCTCGTCTGGCGCAATTTTGGTTTCATGCTTGAGCAGCATAGGGCCCGTGTCCAGACCCGCGTCAATCTGCATGGTGGTCAGGCCGGTGCGTGTTTCGCCGCTGGCAATTGCCCAGTGAATTGGCGCGGCGCCGCGATATTTTGGGAGGAGGGAGCCGTGGAGGTTAATCCATCCGAGGCGCGGTATGGCGATTAGGCGCGCGGGAATAATTTGGCCGTAGGCGATGATGACTACGACGTCGGGCGCAGCACTGCGGAAATATTCGTAGGCTTCTTCGGCGCGGACTTTCTGCGGCTGGTAGACCGGGATTCCGGCGGCAACTGCGGCGTCCTTAACTGGCGAGCCCGACGTTTCCTGGCCACGGCCGCGCGGGCGGTCGGGTTGCGTAACGACTCCCTCGACCTTGAACTCGGCGTGCGCCAGCAGTTCGCGCAGCGTAGGCAGGGCAAACAACGGAGTGCCGCAAAAAATAATTCTCAGCGGCGGCACGGACGCCCTACCACTCGCCGGCTTTTTTCATTTTGCGGATTTTGCGTTTGATGAGGTCGCGCTTGAGCATGCTGAGGTGCGTGATGAAGAGGATGCCGTTGAGGTGGTCAATCTCGTGACAAAAGGCGCGGGCGAGCAGGCCTTCGCCGCGGCGTTCGAACTGGGCGCCCGTCGCATCTTGCGCGCGGACGGTGACGTATTGAGGGCGTTCGACGTAGCCGCGAAAACCAGGAAGCGAAAGGCAGCCTTCTTCTTCGCGCTGCTGGCCTTCGGCGTAAATAATTTCGGGATTGGCGAGCACCATTTTCGCTTCAGGAATTTTTCCGTTGGAGACGTCAATCACGGTAAGGCGCAGTCCCACGCCGATTTGCGGCGCGGCGAGCCCCACGCCGTTCGCGGCGTACATGGACTCGAACATGTCCGCGACGAGCTTTTGGACGTCCTCGTCGAATTTTTCCACGCGCTTGCCGGGAGTTTCCAGCACCGGGTCGCCGTATTTCACAATCGGATGAATCATCTTCAGTCAGTTCCTATGCTCGACGCGCAAATTGATGTGCGGCGTCACCTATCATTAGAATTCATCCAGCTGCTTTTGATAGCCGTCGAAATTGCGGCGGGTTTCCCCGATGGAATCGCCGCCGAATTTTTCCAGGAATGCGCCGGCCAGTTCCATCGCCACCATCGCTTCGCCAGCGACTCCGCCTGCTGGGACCACGCAGACGTCTGAGCGTTCATACGCGGCTTTCACCGCTTCCTTCGTATTAAGATCCGCGGTGAGCAGCGGGCGGCGCAGCGTGGAGATAGGTTTCAAATATCCGCGGACGACCACCTCGCTGCCGTTGGTTATGCCGCCTTCCAGACCGCCGGCGCGATTCGAGGTACGGTCGAAGCGTTTCTTTGCGGCGTCGTAGATGATCTCGTCCTGCACATCCGAGCCGTAACTCGCGGCATTCGCGACGCCCGTGCCGAATTCGACAGCTTTCACAGCTTGAATGGACATCACGGCGCGGGCGATGCGCGCGTCGAGTTTCTCGTCCCATTGCGCGTGATTGCCCAGGCCCGGCGGAATTCCGCGCGCCACGACTTCGAAAATGCCGCCGACGGAATCACCGGCACGCAAAACGCGATCCACTTCCGCGACCATGCGCGATTCGGTCGCCGCGTCCACGCAGCGCAGCGGCGATTCCAGATTTTCGCACACCCGGGCGATTTCTTCCCAGGTGGCGGGGCGTCCCAGCCGCGCGTAGCCGACTGCGATGGTGTGGCTGAGCACCTCGGCGGCGAATTCGCGCAACAACAATTTTGCGAACGCGCCGGCGGCGACGCGTGCGGCAGTTTCGCGAGCGGAAGCGCGCTCCAGAACGTAGCGCGCGTCGTGCAGATTAAATTTCAGCGCGCCCGCCAGGTCGGCGTGACCGGGCCGTGGCGCTGTCAGTTGGCGTTGCGCACGCTTGGGATCGCTGGCGTCCGCGCCGTCGCAGTCTTCCACGTCTTCCACCGGCAGCGTCTTCTCCCAATTTTTCCAATCGCGATTTTCGATGCGCACGGCAATCGGCGCGCCGATGGTTTTCCCGTGGCGCACGCCGGCGAGAATGTCCGCTGCGTCTTTTTCAATGTGCTGGCGTCCGCCGCGCCCGTAGCCCAGTTGGCGGCGACGTAGTTCGCGCTGAATAAATTCCAGATCCACGCGCACGCCCGCAGGAAGTCCGGAGACCCAGGCAATCAATGCCTGCCCGTGAGATTCACCGGCTGTAATAAATCGCAGCATAGTAGGTCGGACCTCGCATGCAGGCACGAATGACAGATTCTACCGGACGCTTCCACGCGCGTAAAGCTGCGCCGCACGAAGTGGTGCCCTAATTTGTGCGCAAGGAAATTACGAGCGCGCGAGAAATCCGATGCAAGACGTGGTGTACGCCCGGTTATTCGTAGCGCAGCGCGACCATGGGATCCACGCGGGAGGCGCGGCGGGCTGGAATGTAGCTCGCTGCCGCGGCGATGGAGGCCAGGATCACGCAGGCGGCGATGAGGGCGATGGGGTCGGCTTCGCCCAGGCCGAAGAGCATGCTGCGAATCAGGCGCGTGCCGACGAGAGCGATAGGAACGCCGACGGCAATGCCGATCAGCATCAGGATGGAAGTTTCGCGCAACACTTGGCGCAAGATCGTGGAGGGGCTGGCGCCGAGCGTCATGCGAATGCCAATGTCGCGAGTGCGCCGCGCAACGGTGAAAGCCATGATGCCGTAAAGTCCAACGCCGGCGAGAACGATGGCCAGCAGGCCGAACGCCGAGGCGAGTCGAGCGACAAAATAATCCGTGTGCATCGATTGCTGCACCAGATCGGGCATGGTGTGAATTTCGATTTCCGGAATCGCCGGGTTGGTGTCGTGGACTACTGCGCGAAGCGCGCTCGAGACGCCGGCAGTATCGCCCGCGATACGAATTTCAAAGTAGGCCATGTTGCTTTGCCATAGCGGATTGAAAATGGGCGCGTAAAGGCGCGGCGGCGTCTCCTCGCGAAGGCTTCTGTACTTGGCGTCGGCCACCACGCCGACGACTTGCGCATCCGCAGTGCTGCCGGGATAAGTGTCGCGCACACGTTTGCCGATGGGATTGGTATTGGAGAAAAAATGCTTGGCGAAGGTCTGGTTGATTACCGCGACGCGCGGCGCCTTGCCGCCAGCGGGGGCACTATCCTGCGCGAGAATGCCGCGTCCGTAGAGGAGGGGCATTCCGACGACGGAGAAATAATCGGGCCCCACGTGATCCATGCGCGAATTCATCGCTTCGCCAGCTGTGGGGGTGTAGCCCTCGACGGCGATGGGATCACCCGATTCGGTATTGCTGAAGAGGCCGTCCACGGAAAGACTTGCACCAGAAACGCCGGGGATGACTTTGAATTTGTCGAGCAGATTCTGATAGAGCAGCGGAATGGCGGCGTCTTTGTAACCGGCGGGCAAGGGACTGATGCGGAAAAGAATGAGTCGCGTGGTGTTGAAGCCCAGTCTTACCTGGCTTAAGCGCTGGAGGCTGTGCACGAACAGTCCTGCCGCGACCAGTAACACGAGCGAGACGGCGACTTGCGCAACGACCAGGATCTTAGCCATGGGAAAGCGGCGATGGAACGCTTCGGTGGTGGAGCCCGATACTCCGGATTTGAGAACGGGCGAGAGATCGATGTGCGTAGCGCGCAGCGCGGGTACCAATCCGAAGAGAATAGCCGTGAGCGCGGCGATGCCGAAGGTGAACGCGAGAATACGCGCGTCGGGACGCAGTGCAAGCTGAATCGTATTCGGCCCAGTGCCGGAAACCATGCGGAGCAGTAGCGCATCCGCCCACTGTGCCACGAACAGTCCGGCGGCAGCGCCGCAAAACGCGAGAAGGAAACTTTCCGTGAGAAGTTGGCGGATGAGCCGCGAGCGCGAGGCGCCGATGGAAAGGCGCACGGCGAACTCCCGCTGGCGAGCCGCGCCACGGGCAAGCAGCAAGTTGGCAAGATTGGCGCAGGCGATCAGCAGGACGAGCGCGACGAGGCCCATGAGGAGTTTCAAAGGTTCGGCGAACGCGCCATGCACGGTGGACGTGCCGCGCGCACCGGGTTGCAGGTTGATTTGCTGGTCGGAGTATTCCTTCATCTCGGCGGGCGAAAGTTTCGCGGCCGCAGCAGAAGTCGCGACGTAGCGCTGGAAGACGACATTGATGCCGGCGTTGGCTTGCGCGAGCGTGACGCCTGGCTTCAGACGTGCGATCACTTGCAGCCACATGCGCTGATCAATGTTGTTGTCGGGGAATGCGGTGAGGAGATCAGAGCCGGGATAGACGGCGGCCTGCATGGTGGCGGGAAGCCAGATCTCCGGAGAATCACCCACGGACTCGCCGAAGAATTCCGCGGGAGCGACGCCGATGATTACAAACGAAGTTTTGTTGATTGTGATTTTGCGGCCGACCACTTGCGGATCGAGGTTGAACCTGCGGCTCCAGAATCCGTGGCTGATCACGGCGACGGGAGAGGCGTCGCGCACGCGATCTACTTCAGTGCCGAACGCGCGGCCGAGGACGGGTTGGACGCCGAGAGTGTGAAAATAATCGCCGGAGACGAGGTGGACGTGTGCGGAGTCCCGCATGGCCGGCGCGAGCGGGTTCGTGGTGTCGCCAGGATTCGTGGGTTCGGATGCGGTCGCGATGGTCACGGGAAGTTCCATCAGCGAGCTGTCCGCGGCGAAGATGCCGGCGAAGACTTCGTTGTGATCGCGCAGGTACTCGAATTCGGAGTAAGCGAGCAAATGGCGTTCACCGGCCTCGCTGCCGGTGCTCATGCCATGCTGGTCGGGATCGGTGAGCACGACGAGTTGCCGCGGATTTGCGACCGGCAGCATGCGCAGTAATACGGAGTCGAGGATGGTGAAGATGGCAGTGTTTGCGCCGATGCCCAGTGCGAGTGTGAGGATCGCGATGAATGCGAAGCCGGGATTTCTAAGGAAGGTGCGAAGAGCGTAGCGAATATCCTGCAGCAAGTTTTCCACGGGCGCACCTTTCGTCAACATAGATGTATATCGTGAAAATGGAGGCACGCTGACTGCCGGATGCGCACGTCACTAGGTTTAGTTCTATCAAGGAGTTGGAGAGACGGGATGGTTACGGCGGCGGCGGAGTTGCTCGGTTGTGGGACGGAGCGTTGCGGAGGCGGACAGGCGAAGCTCCGAAGTTTGGCCGAAGGGATTGCTGGTACATCGATTCCGCACTGAGGTGCTCCGCTACCTCACGATCCCACGCCGCGGGATCTAAGCACGAATCGTCCGGCGGAGTGATTTACGAATTCAAGAGCGGCGTTTCGGCGCGTTCGGCGAATTTTGCTGCGGATGTTTGCTTGACGCCGCGCGGATCAGCCGTTACGCTTCCGGGGACTCGCCGCAAGCGGCGCATTCCGCCCGCCACGCGTCGCTCAACATGCCCGAATCCAGCGCCACCTCATCGCTCACAGCGGTCCTCGGCGACGTATTGAAGCGCCAGGTCGCGGCTGTGCAGGATTACACGCTGCTGACAGTGCAGGCGTTGCGCTGCATGTTCTCCCCGCCGTACTACTTCTTGGACACGTTGGAACAAATGGACATCATTGGGGTAGGCTCGCTGCCGATCATTATCGTGGCCGGACTTTCCATCGGCGGCGTGCTGGTGCTACAAACGGCGGCGCAATTCCAACGCTTCGGAGAAACGGCGTTGACGGGCGACGCGGTGTCGCTGGCGCTGGTGCGCGAACTGGGCCCCGCGGTGACGGCGCTGCTGGTATCGGGGCGCAATGCGTCGGGGATGGCATCGGAACTTGGTTCGATGGTGGTAACCGAGCAGGTAGACGCGATGCGCGCGCTGGGCACCGATCCGATTCGCAAGCTGATGATGCCGCGGGTGATCGCGACGGTGCTGATGGTGCCGCTGCTGACCGTGGTTTTTGATTTTGTGGGGTTGTGCGGCGGATTTCTGGTCGCGTACACAACGTTGCGGTTGGGCGCGGTGCAATTCTGGACGCGCGCGATCAACTCGCTGGATATCGGCGACGTGGTGCAGGGCCTCACAAAGCCGGTCGCGTTCGGGCTGATCATCGCGACGGTGGGATGCTACTGCGGATTGCGCGTGAGAGGCGGAACGCAGGGCGTGGGGCGCGCTACCACGACGGCCGTCGTGATTTCGTCCGTGTGCGCGCTGGTGGTGGATTTCTTCCTGTCGAGATTGTTGTTGTATCTCTTCCAATGACGGTATTGAGCCACGCGCGCGAGCTTGCATCGAACTCTCCGCTTGAATCCGCGGATTTCCATCTATAATCGGACGCATGACGCGCGACGTCCCGCCGCCTTCCCAGAATATTGCGAACACATTGCGTCCGTTACCGCGCGAATCGGGGCGGCGGGAAATACAGAGCGTGCCGGGCGAGGCGCTGATCTCCCTCCGCGATATTCATGTGGGTTTCGAGGACCGCGAAGTTCTGCAGGGAATTTCATTTGATGTGGCGCACGGCGAAACCAAAGTGTTGCTGGGCGAAACGGGCACGGGTAAGACGCTTATTATGAAACTGGCGGCCGGGTTGATTCAGCCTGATTCCGGGCACGTGTTGGTGATGGGCCACGACGTAAGCGAAATGCCGGAGAGGGAACTGCTGAATTTTCGGCGGTCCATCGGATTCGTGTTTCAGGAAGGCGCGCTTTTTGATTCCATGACGGTCGCCGACAATGTGTCGTTTCGCCTGCGCGAGGAAGCGATGGACGAAACGGAAATTGACGAGCGAGTGCGCGAGGCGCTGCGTTTCGTGGAGATGGAGGACGCGCTGGAGAAATTTCCCGCGGACCTTTCTGGTGGAATGCGGCGGCGCGTTTCGATTGCGCGCGCACTGGTGGATCGTCCGCCGGTGGTGCTGTACGATTCGCCGACAGCCGGACTCGATCCGGTGACTTCGCAGACGATCATCACCCTGATTTTGCGCGGGCGCGATTTGCAGGACGTGACCGCGCTGCTGGCGACCCATCGCGTGCAGGACGCTTTCGGCCTGGCGAATTTTTGTTTTGATAAATCCAGCGGGCGCGTGAGAGCTCTGGTTGGCAATGGCAGTTCTGGCCTGGCGCGATCGCTGGCGGAACGCGAGGAAGCCGCGGAAAGCGGGAAAGAGCGCAATGAGGCGCGGCCGACGAACGTGCTGGTGTTGCGCGACGGCAAAATTTATTTTGAGGCGCCGGCCGATGAATTGCTGCGCACCAAAGATGAGTACTTGAAAAAGTTTCTGGCTTCGGCGGAGTGAGTCCGTCATTCGCATTCACTGAGGAGGCAAGGCCATGGCGCAACGCAAGCAACTGACGTGGACGGAACTGCGCGTAGGACTTTTCGTGCTGGTGGGGCTGTTCATTCTGGCGGTAGCCATCTTCTACATTACGGGTGCGGGGATATTGGGGCCGAAATATCGGCTCTACACCTATCTGCCGGAGGTGGAAGGCGTGGCGGCCGGGGCACCCGTGCGCCTGGACGGCGTGGCGATCGGCAACGTGGAGAAGATCGCGCTGAATCCGCAGCCCAAGGACCGCACGCAGAGCATCCAGCTGATCTTGCGCATTGACAAGAAGTTCAGCAAGGACGTGCGTACCGATTCGACGGCGAGCCTGGTGACGGAAGGATTGCTCGGCGATCGTTACGTGACCATCAAGCGCGGACTGACCGGCGATGAGTTGAAGGCGAACAGCACGATTCCTGGCGCGCCGGCGGTGGCTATGACGGAAATGGTGGAGCGCGGCACCGATTTGCTGGATACGCTGAACTCCGTGTCTGGCGACCTGCGCGGAATTATAGATCAGGTGCAGCAAGGCAAGGGCACGGTCGGCAAGTTGATCAAGGATCCCGCGCTTTATGACAACGTGAATGCCACGGTGGCGCGGTTGAACTCGATGGTTGGCTCGATTCAGGAGGGCAACGGAACGGCGGGGAAATTCCTGACTTCGGATGAGCTTTACACCAAGGTGAACGCTACCGTGGATAACGTGAATGATGTGATTGGCGCGGTGAAGGAGCAGAAGGGGACAGCGGGGAAGTTGATTTACGATCCGGCGGTTTACAACAGCGCGAAGGGATTTTTGGATAATGGCAATGCCGTGCTGAGCGACGTGCGCGCGGGCAAGGGGTCGCTCGGGAAATTTGCCACGGACGAGGCGCTTTACAATAATTTGCGGGATGCTTCGGGACAGGTGCGCGACGCTTCGGCGAAGCTGAATTCCAATCAGGGCACGGCTGGAAAATTGTTCACAGATCCGGATCTTTATGACAACCTCTCGGCGATGAGTGGAGATTTGCGTCTGCTGATCGGCGATTTCCGCAAGGACCCAAAGAAGTTTTTGCACGTGAAGCTGGCGGTGTTTTAGGGTTGTGGTTTAGGCGCGACGGGAATTCTTAGCCACCAGACTGTGCCGGCGTAATCGGAGAAGCAGACATGGCCGCCGGATTCTTCCAGCACGCCTTTACTGCGGTCAGAGAATTGTATGGTGGCGACGATGCCGAGCGGCACCCATTCATCCCACTCCACGTAGCGAGAGACTTCCGTGGTTTCTGCACTTAGCACCGCGACGATGCGTTTGCGAAGTTCGTCACGGTCTAGTTTTTCCTGGCCGCTGCCAAGGCGACGGATGATTACGACCGCGATGGGCGCGCCGAATAATTCATTGACGGAAAATGGACGGTCGAAATTGCGGTAGCCGTCTTTCGCGGCGCCGGCTGCGCTGCAGGCTTTGCCGAACGGATCGGCGGATGACAAGTGTGTGGCGCCGTCTGCGCCGGCCGGTTCTTTCGCGTTCGAATCGCTGGTGGGCGGCCGCTTATCGAGCTCGACGACGACTTTGGGGTCTTTGTTTTTGTCCTGGTTTTTGTCCTGCGCGTAGCCAGGCTCGGCCGCCGCTATGGCGAGCGCGAGAATCACTAGGAAATATTGCGGCCTTCTGAGCATCTTATTTGTTTGGACGCGACTCATCCGGAAACCGGGATTGTACTGCAAATCCCCGGCGCGCGGAGCGACCTCACGTGTCAGCGTTATGTATCGCCTTTACGTAGACCCACGGACCACACGCCTTGCGTGCGGCAGCCGCGCCGCGGAAATTGGCTGCCTGTAATTCGAGGGGCGGGGAAAACACCGCGTCCTCGATTGCAATTTCCGCAGCGCTACATGCACGGTTCGGTTTGTGGTCCGTGCTACGCCTCGTCGTCCAGCACGAGCTCATTTTCCCGGTCGCCTTCCTTCACTTCTCCGGGAGCGACGAAGCCGGCTGGGCGCTTCGGGCCGCGCGGAGTGAGCGTCCAGGCGATTTCTTCCATTTGGCGAAGAGTTTGCCGGCCCTTATCTTCGTAGGTCGAACATTCGCGCACGGGGAAGAATACGTGCCTTTCCGGCCAACTCGCCTGGCATATCACGACCTTCTCGCTCTCGCGGTCGCCTTTGACGACGAGAGAACGGAAACAAGTGTCGCAGAGCGAGGGGCCATGCGTCGGCGTGCCGGTTTTTATGTTGACGCTCATTTGCTTACTCCTTTCTGGAAGCGGGAGATTCGCCGCTTCGAAATTTTGGGTTATTCGCGCGGGTGCAGAGACACTTCTACGGCTGCGCCAGCGCGCACGGTGCGACGACGGCGCTTCTCGGGCGCCGCGAGTGCGCGAATACTAGTCGACGGAACCGGGAAATGCGCCGGCCGATGGTTCGAGTTACGTTTTACGCGGTTGAGAGCTAGGGAGACTTACCGTGAGGGATTGCTGAACATACGGCCACAATCCCCGCGCCGCGTCTTGGCCGCTGGCTGCAACTGCGAATTGTGTTGGCGTATGGTCATGCTGTGTTTTTCTCCAGCTTGCGGCAATTTACGCGAGGTGTGAGGGGAAGGCAACGGCAAAGTGGTGAACGGGGGAGAACTCGCGGCGAATGGTTTTTGGCGATGGTTGAAATGCGAAAGTTGGCGTTTTTGCTGGAGGCGAGGTGGCGCCTCACGCCGCTGAGAGATCCTTCGCTCCGCTCAGGATGGCGAACGGATGGTTTGATCGTGGATCAAAGAAACCAAACGTCGATCAGCGATCACTGATCACGGATTCCTGCTCACTCCGATTGGCCGGAGCGTTCGCGGGCTAGTTCGTGGATGCGACGGAGATCTAGTTTGCCGCTGCCTAAGTGGGGGAGCTCTTCGATTTGGAAGAACTGATTCGCGCGGGGAATCCAGAGATTTGGCAGGCCGGAACTCGATAACTTTTCCAGCACCGGCTTCAGCGCGTCGGGCGCTAGTGTGTGTAGGACTGCCAAGCGCTCGCCTTTTTTTCCGTCGGGGACGCCTGTGACCACGAAAATCTTTTCTGCGGACTCGGCTAGCTCTTGCAGTTTTTCTTCGATTTTTATGTGGGGGACCATTTCGCCGCCGATTTTGCTGAAGCGGCTTAGGCGGTCGGTGATGGTGAGGAAGCCGTCTTCGTCCTCGGCGGCGATGTCGCCGGTGGTGTACCAGCCGTCTTGCAGCACCTCGGCGGTTTTTTCGGGCTTGCCCAGGTAGCCGAGCATCACATTTGGGCCGCGCACCAGGAGTAGGCCGGGCGTGCCGACTTCGCGGCGCTCGCGAGTATCGGGATCAACGATGCGGACGCTGATGCCGGGGAGCGGATGGCCGATGCGTCCGCGTTTGGAGCCGACCTGGCGGAATCCTGGCGCGCGAAAATCGTGCGTGTTTACGGCGACTACCGGCGAACATTCCGTGCAGCCGTATCCTTCGAGTGGGCGGATGCCGAAGCGGTCTGCGAAGGCGACGGCGAGTGGCTCCGGCAATTTTTCCGCGCCCACTACGACGAATTGCAGACTGCCGAAATCTTCGGGGAGGCAGCGGCGCGTGTACGCTTGCAGGAACGTCGGCGTCGCGAGAAGAAACGTGACTCGATAATCGCGGACCAGTTCGCTGACTGCCGTGAGGTCGAGAGGGCTGGGATGATAGGCGACGCCGACTCCGAGAACAGCTGGCAGCCAGAGCGTCACTGTAAAGCCGAAAGAATGGAAGAAGGGCAGGACGCCGAGCAGGACGTCGCCTTTGCCGAGCATGAAGGTCTGTGCCATCTGGTCAATATTGGACATGATGTTGTAGTGCGTGAGCATCACGCCCTTGGGTTCGCCGGTGCTGCCGCTGGAAAAAATAATGGTGGCCAGGTCGTCTAGCGATTGCGGTTTTCCGGAGCTGAGGGTGCGCTCGAGCAGGCGGCTGGGCAGCAACCACAGCAGCAGGGCCGCGATTTTTTCGTTCAGGCGCGGGCGAGCGGCAATTTCTTCGAGGAGGATTTGTTTTCCGGGTACTTGCAGGGGAAGTTTTTCCAGCAGGAGCTTCGTGGTGATGACGGTTTGCAGATTGCATTGTTGCGCACAGGAGGCGAGCGTTTCGTTCGGCGCGGTGTAATTCAGATTTACGGGAATTTTTCCGCTGAGAGAGGCGGCGAAATTCACGAGGGCGCCGGGAACGGACGGCGGCAGCAGGATGCCAACCATTTTCTGGCCGGTCCAGACACGGCGCAGGCGGCGCGCTAGAAAAATCGAACTGAGCAGCGTGTTGCCCCAGTTCATGCGCGGGCGACGCTTGTCTCCCATGGCGAAGCGAAACGGATAGTGGTGCGCGGTGCGAATCAGCGAGCGCGGCAGAGTGTTCATGCGGCGCTTATGGTGGCGATAGGCTTCGGATTGCAGTTCCTGTACCGCTTCGCGGACCTGGAAGGCAGTGGCGCTCGGAGGCATCGCCGCGCCGAAACTTACCGTCACCGGATACGGAATTTTGCGTGGCAACTTCCAGAGGAAGCGGCCGCGTTCGTAGCTGAAGATGCTGCCCCAGACGCCGTCAAGATTTACGGGAACGATCGGCGCGTTTACGCCTTTCATTATACGTTCCATGCCGCGGCGGAAAGGCAGCAGCTGGCCGATGCGGGTGATCTGGCCTTCGGCAAAAATGCAGACGATTTCGCCGTTGCGGATGGCGTCGCTGGCTTCGCGCAGGGAATGAATCATGTCGCGCGGGCGCAGCTGCGAAGAAATGGGAATGGCGCGAATCATTTTGGCGAAGGGCTTGATGTGCGGCTGGTCGTAGATGTCCTTGAACATGAGGAAGCGGATGGGGCGGTCGGTGGAGGCGAGGAGGAGGAGCGCGTCCACCAGGGACATGTGATTGGAAACGAAGAGCGCGCCGCCGGATTCGGGGATATTGTCGCGGCCTTCGACCCGAATGCGATAGATCGAGTGCGTAATCATAAAGAGAACGAGGCGGAGGAGGGAATCGGGCAACAGATAAATCGAATAGCCGGTCATGACCGCGGTCAGAATCGCGCCGTCGAGAAAAATCGTCGCAGCGGACTGGTGAAAACGCGCCGAAAAAACGTTGTACGCCGCGGCCGCTACGAATATCCCGACGAACGACCAGAAATTCGCCGCGGCAATCACGCCGCCCTTCTGGTCAGGGCGTGGCCGGTGCTGGATCAGCGCGTTCAACGGAACCGCGAAGAAGCCGCCAAAGAATCCGAGTAGCCAGAGATCGGGAATGCGCAGCTGTACCAGTCGTGCGATCAAGGAAGCCGCGTGTTCGAAGGGAGCCAATCCAGTGTGCGCTGCAGTTGTTCCCAGCCAAGTGGCCAGCATCGCGCTGGGTGCATTGAAATAGAGCAGCGCGCCGAAAATCGTCATTCCCAGCGCGCCGAGCGGAATCAATCCGTATTCAATTTTGCCGCCCGAAAGATATCCCGCTGCGACGCTGCCGATTCCAATTCCGATTCCCACGGCCGCCTGCAGGTAGCTAATGTGCGTTTCGTCCACGCGCAATACATCGTGGCCGTAAATGATGATGGTGAATTGCAGCAGCGCCGCGAGAAAGAAAAGATACGTATTACCCATTACAGCCCAAGCCAATGTGCGATCGGCGAGAATGGTTTTCATCTGCGCGCCCAGATCGCCGATCGGATTCCATTGCAATTTCTTGGTGGGATCCGCCGGCGGCACGTGCGTGATGCCGAAGCTGGTCGCAAGGCCCAGGAGCGTGCACCCCAGCAGGATGACGCCGGCGATTTGTTCACGACCGTGGTAGCGCTCCGCCAAGGCCCCTGCGGCCATTACCGCCGCGATGCTGCCCAAGAAAGTTCCGAGTTCGATGATTCCGTTGGCCCAGGAGAGTTTTCGCTCAGGGACCAGCTCCGGCAGTAAACCGTATTTTGAAGGCCCGAATAAGGCCGACTGCGAGCTGATCAGAAATACCGCGGCGCATTCCAGCGGCAAATTGTGCAGCCACAGGCCCAGAATGGTGACGGCCAGCACGAAAATTTCCATCAACTTCGTGCCAATCACCACGCTGCGCTTGCTGTAGCGATCCGCCAGATTGCCGCCAGCCATGGAAAAGAATATGAACGGCAGGGCAAATAGCGCGCCCACGACGAGAATCAGATTTTCCCGGGTGTCCTTCGGAAAATTCATCGCGACGATGATGTAGATCACCAGGAACTTGATAGCGTTGTCGTTGAAGGCGTTCTGGAATTGCGTGACGATCAGACTCCAGAAACCGAACTGCCAGTGGGATTTTTCTGGCCCTTGGTGCGGCGGCGCGACGGATTGCGCAGGTGACGGGATGGAGGTGGCGTCAGACATTTTGTCTCGCGCGCGTTGCACGGGATGTGTGAATCATCACCGATCGCTTTTCGGCAGGCAGCGACGCGCTGCGGCCGGTATCAATTTGCCGGGAGTTTCGCTGAGTTTCAATGGATTTCGGGTGGTGAGGTGCGAGGACAGAGTTTGGCGCTTGCCCGCGTCATAAGTGGCGCACTGAAGCGCGCCGGTACAGATTCGAATGCAACGGCAAATACGCCCGCCTGGAAAGCAGGCGGCCGCTACAAGTTCAAATGCGACGCCCAAGCAAAGTCCAAGGCGCCCAGCTGAAGCCGGCCACTTCAAAATCACGGTCAAAGTCAGAGTCAAAACCTACGCGCCGGGTTGATCGTGGTTAATCGCTGCGCTTGCGGAGCCAGACTTGGTAGTTGGATTCGAGGACTTCGAGTTTTTGGGATTAGAAGGCGAGGAACGCGTCTATGGCGGGCTTGGGGACGCCAGCATGATTGTGCTGTGGATCGTTCCATAGATATTCGTCGAAGGCGATTATGGCGCCCGGTTTGGCCAGACGGAAACTTAGGGTGGCATCCTCAAGGACGTCAACTGTGGAGTGGCCGCCGTCGATGTAAATGAAGTCGTAGGTGGCGAGGGGAAGGGTGCGCAGCGTTTCGCGCGAAACGCCCCGGCGGAACTCCGTGCGTTTTTCGCCATCGGCCCAGCGGATGTTCGCGCCAAAGTGCGGCTGATCGTTGCAATCGAGGCAGAGCAGGTGCGAATCTGGCGAGGTGGCAATATTTTGCAGCAGTCAGGCGGAGGCGCGGCCTTCGCAGCAGCCGATTTCGAGGACCGAACACGCGGTGCCCTCCAGCGGTTTTAGATGTTTCCAGAAGTTGGGAATATTCGACGAGAACCAATCGGCGGTGAAGGTATAACCCTCGGTGATTTGCCGGGAAAGAGGCGCGGCTAGTGACGCGGGCTGGATTTCGCGGAGCGCGAGTAGCGAATTCAGGTACGCGTGCGCGGCACCGGTGGTGGTGGCGAGCGCTTGGCGAAGGAACACGGCGGTATCGGCACGATTGCCGATGCTGAAAAGCAGGATGCCGAGGTTGGAGGTGGCGTTGTAGTGGGTGGGCGCCAGCAATATTGCGCGCCGGAAGGCGAGTTGGGCGACTCTGAGTTGAACGACAGCCCAATCGTTCCATAGATCGGCGGATTCGCCCTGCAGGATGGCGCTGGAAAGCAGCGCAGCGGCTTCGACCACGCGGCCCTCTTGAAAAAGGGCAATGGCGCGGGACATGGGGCCGCGGGAACTCGGGTCGGGGAACGGGATCGTCTTTTCGACTGGCATGGAATAGGCTCCGGGATTTTTGGGCAGGTTGGTGGCCAGGAACCACGCGTGATGATTAGAAATTGCTCACGGCAAGCACATGCTGAGGCGTCCGGCGCGTCCCACAGGCGAGCAGTCTGGCAAACCGCAACGCGAAACGCCGGCGTGTAATCCAAACGTAATCAATGCCTTGCGTTCGCCCGAGCTTGGCATGGTGGTTGCAACTGAGCAGCGTAGACGAGGTGTGCCAATGATTATTCATCACGGAAAATTGCTGCAGGGAATTCGTCACACGGGGCTGGTCGGCGCTTTTGCTTTGCTATTGGGACCTGTCGTTTTCGGCACTGCGGCGTCTTCGCCGAACCCGCGACGCGATGTGCTTATCGAGTTTCCATCGGACGTTGCCGCGACGACGGCAGACGATCGCACTCTAGTGGCCGACGCGCAGCCTGAACTTAAGAAGGATGAAAGCTTCACGAATGAGACGAAGGTCGCCGAGTATCGCTTCCGCCTGGACAGCTCGTCGGACATGGTGCATCTGAAAATCTTCGCGGAAGTTGAGCACGGACTGGTTCGCTGGGAGTTGATCGATCCCACCGGCGAAGTGCGCACAACAATCCGAACAACGGAACGAGCCAGCATGAACACGACGGATATTCAGGCCATCAAAGGCGAATGGTTGCTGCGGATGACTTTGCAGGACGCAACCGGCCGGTATCATATTGACTGGACTCGCTAAGACGCGAAGAATTCTGAACTCGTGCAGCGCTGAAACTCGGGAGGCGCACCAATGAACGCAATGTGGAAGAACGTTCGCTACGGGATGCGCGTGCTGGCGAAGAGTCCAGGCTTCACCGTGGTGGCGGTGCTGACGCTGGCGCTGGGGATTGGGGCGAACGCTGCGATTTTTTCGGTGGTGTACTCGGCGCTCCTGCGGCCGCTGCCTTATTACCAGCCCGACCGCCTCGTGACGTTGGGCGAGGGGCGCACACAGACGCGGGACAACGAGCCGGCGAGCCGGAACACTTCCATGCCGGATTTCATGGACTGGGACAAGACGACGAAGAGTTTTGCGGCGTTGACGGCTTACGGTTTCGACAGCTTCACGCTGGCGGGGAATGGCGAACCGAAAGCCGTGTTCGCGACGCAGGTGCTGCCGAATTTCTTTGCGACGCTGGGGGTGAAGCCGGCGATGGGGCGCGCGTTTGTCGATGGCGAGGACGCGAGCGACGGGCCGCACGTGGTGATGTTGACCTACGGCTACTGGCGCAGCGATTTCGGCGGCGATCCGCGGGCAGTCGGGCGCACCATTACCTTGGATAACAAGCCGGCGACGATCGTGGGCGTGCTGCCCCGCGATTTTCAGTTCGCGCCCTCCAACGATTTTCCGTTGTGGGTGCCGATGCATCCTTCGCAGGACCTGCTGACGCGCAGAAGCCTGCGCTGGATGAACGTGTTTGCGCGTTTGTCGCCGGGGGTGACGATGGCGCAGGCGCAGGCGGAGATGAATGGCATCACGGCGCAGTTGGCGCGGGAATATCCGCAGCAGGATGGGTCTGTGTTTGTGTCCATGGGCACGCTGCGGAAGAGGATCGTGGGGCAGGTGCAGCCGTTGCTGCTGGTTATTTTCGGCGCGGTGGGATTTGTTTTGCTGATTGCCTGCGCGAACGTCGCCAACTTGATGATGACGCGCGCGGTGGGTCGGCGCAAAGAGTTCGCGATACGCACGGCGCTGGGTGCTAGCCGCGGACAGTTGATCGCGCAACTGTTGACGGAAAGCGTGCTGCTGGCTGCGCTGGGCGCGGCACTGGGTTTCGCCGCGGCGCAGTGGGGCGTGAACGCGTTGATCGCGGCGATTCCGCAGCCGGTGCTGAGCTCTTTGCCGAGTTTGCGCGACGCGGGAGCGAATGTGCCTGTGCTCTTGTTTTTGTGCGGCGTGACTTTGCTGACCGCGGTGCTGTTTGGATTGGCGCCAGCGCTTTCGATGTCGCAAACGAAAGTGAGCGGCGCGTTGAAGGATGAGTCGCGCGGCGGGACGAGCACGGCGCACGCGCGGTTGCGCAACGCGGTGGTGGTTGCGGAAATCGCGGTGTCACTGGTGCTGCTGGTGGGCGCGGGGCTGATGTTGCAGAGTCTGCGCGCGCTGCTGCATCAGGATGCCGGGTTCGACCAGCGGAATCTGCTGGTGTTTTCGGTTAACTTGCCGGACAGCTCTTATCCTAGCGATAAAAGTTATCCGAACGACAGCCCGGCCGCGCGATTATTCGAACACGAGTTCAGCGACAAGCTGCGCAACTTACCGGGAGTCCAGGGCGTGGGCGTTACCAGCGCGCTGCCGATTGGCGGAAGCGGCGGTACGATTCGGTTTTTGGTGCAGGGGCGTCCTACGGAGCAGGGGCAGGAAGACGAATGCGACATTATTACGGCGACGCCGGAGTATTTTTCCACGTTGAAAGTGCCGCTGATTTCGGGCCGCATGTTTTCCGCGACGGATAAGCTGGAGGCGCCGTGGGTGGAGATCGTCAACCAGGCCTTCGTAAGTAAGTATTTTCCGAACGACGACGCGGTGGGGAAACGCACGCGGTTTACTTTCGACGCGAAGGAACCTTATCGCGAGATTGTGGGCGTGGTGGGAAATATTGCGCAGGACGACCTGGCGGGCCCGCCGACGCCGGTGATTTACGTGGCGAACGAGCAAGGGCCTTCGACTTTTCTGACGTACATGGTGAGGACGTCGGGCGATCCGGCGGCGTTTGTGGGCACGGTGCAGGTGGCGCTGCACCAGATGGATCAGGCGCTTCCTCTGATTCAGCCGCAGACGATGGAGCACTTTACCAATCAGACTGCGTCGGTATTTTTGCGGCGCTATCCATCGCTCGTGATAGGGAGTTTCGCGGGATTGGCGCTGATTTTGGCGATGATTGGATTGTACGGATTGATTTCCTACACGGTGCAGCAGCGGACGCGCGAGATCGGGATACGCATGGCGCTGGGCGCGCAGCCTGCGGACGTGTTGAAGTTGGTGATCGGGCAGGGAGTTGGTGCGGTTCTGGGCGGCGTGGCGATTGGCGTGGCGGCGGCGCTGGCGTTGACGCGATTGATGGCTAGCTTGCTGTTTGGGGTGCGGCCGACGGACGTGGTGACGTTCGCGAGTGTCGCGGTGCTGCTGACTGGCGTGGCGCTGGCGGCTAGCTACATTCCGGCGCGGCGGGCGATGCGTACGGATCCGCTCAATGCGTTGCGGCACGAGTGAAAATGTTGGAAGTCGTTTGTTCTTGCGGGCGACGGGATTAGTTTGTGGCGCCAGTGTGAAACCCGGCGAGCGAAAAGTATTGCGAGCCCGAAAGCGATGAAAATTAGATAACCACCAGAAAAAACGTAATACAGCACCCGCAGCTTAGGCCACAGAAACGCCGGTAATTTGTCGGCGAACTTCTCACCCCATGTGTCGCCGAAACGCGGCGGCAATATTGCAGCTTCGGAGTCGGGCTTCCACGAGGATGCGATCCAGGTAGCCCGAAGATTTGAGAATAACAGTGCAGCAAACAAGACTGTCAGAACACCGGGTCTGGCGAACAGCGCGTCCAGAACGTACATCAACAGGACGACAGTGGCTGCGCAACGGCTACGCTCGCCAACGCCGATGCCGCCAACGTAGTAAAACAAGAAAACCAGCGGACCGAGAATCGAGTTGCCTCTGAAGATCAAAACGACGACGGAAACAACCGCTACGATTGTGCAAACCCAATATCCCTGGGCGCCTAGGTAGGCCACGTCACTGCCGCTTTGGATAGACGGCCAGAAGAGGGTTTTAATTCGGCTCTCAGTACGAGGGGTTGAATCGGACAACCCGAGCGTTTGCATGGCGCGGTGATTAAAGCGCGAACCCAGTTTACTGTCCAGTAAAATATCTGGAGGAGTATCTAAGAATGGAAGCGGATAACCAGGAGCGGCTGTGCCACGCTACGCGAGAACGCGGAGCGATGATTTTGCGGCAACTGCCGCGGCCGGCGCTGGGACGTTTACTTCGGGCAGCGGGTGTTCGCGCCTCGCATATTTTGTGGAGATGTAATCGTCGACGAGCTTTTGGAATGCGGCGGAGAGTTCGTCGTAGGTGCCTTCCAGTGTGTTGAAGTGTTTGCCGTCGATGTACACGGGGCAGCGAGGGGCTTCGCCGGTGCCCGGGAGGCTGATGCCGATGTTGGCGGCTTTGGATTCGCCGGGACCGTTGACGATGCAGCCCATCACGGCGAGTTTCATGTCTTCTACGCCCTCGTAGTAACGTTTCCATTCGGGCATTTTGTCGCGAATGTAGCCTTGAATGCTTTCCGCTAATTCCTGGAAGGTGGTGCTGGTGGTGCGTCCGCAGCCGGGGCAGGCGGTGACGCTGGGCGCGAAAGTGCGCAGGCCGAGCGATTGCAGCAGCTCGCAGGCGGCATAGACTTCGTCGCGCCGATCGCCGCCGGGCCGCGGCGTGAGCGAAACGCGGATCGTGTCGCCGATGCCTTCATCGAGCAGAATGCCCATCGAAGCGGAAGACCACACGAGACCTTTTGCGCCCATGCCTGCTTCGGTCAAGCCGAGATGCAGCGGCTGATCGGTTTTCGAGGCGAGGTCGCGATAGATGGCGACCAGATCGTGCGGGCGGGACACTTTGCAGGAAATAATTACCTGGTCTTTGCGCAGGCCGCATTCGAGAGCGAGCGCGGTGGATTCCAGGGCAGATAACACCATGCACTCATTGATGATTTCTTCAGAGGATTTGCCGAGGTCTTTGTCCGTGTTTTCCTGCATCTTGCGCATGACGAGTTCTTGGTTCAGCGAGCCGCCGTTGACGCCGATGCGCACGGGCTTGTTGTGGTCGCGTGCCACTTTGCAGATGGTGGAAAATTGTTCGTCGCGGCGCTGGCCTGCGCCGACGTTGCCTGGGTTGATGCGCAGTTTATCGAGCGCGCTGGCGCACTCGGGATATTTGGTGAGCAGCACGTGGCCGTTGTAATGAAAGTCGCCGATGAGCGGGACGTCGCAGCCAGCATCGAGCAGGCGCTTTTTGATTTCGGGCACGGCAGCGGCGGCTTCGGGGATGTTGACGGTAATGCGGACGAGTTCGGAGCCGGCTTGGGCTAGTTCAAGGCATTGCTGCGTGGTCGAGGCGATGTCTACGGTGTCGGTGTTGGTCATGGACTGGACGACGACCGGCGCGCCGCCGCCGACTAGGATTTTGCCGACTCTTACGCCTACGGTCTTGTGCCGCTTCTGTGTCATGTCTTTACCATTGTAACGAATTGGCGACGTGCGTTGCTAGGGGTGGTTGGGTGGGGTGCTTTGGGAGTTCAAAGGCACCACAGATGAACACTGATAAAGACAAAACTGATAAAGCGAATCAAAAGGATAACAAAGACAGGAAACAGGAACTGCTACGGGCGGAGCGTCCAGACGGCTATGGCGGCGGCTAGCATTAGCCAGCCGTGGACCCAGCGGGCGTAGGTGCGTTCTTGGGCGTTGATGGAGTGTTGCGGGAAGAAGAAGCGCCACAGGCCAGAGATTGCGAGGCCTGCGAATAAAATCCAGAAGTATGAGCCGCGCCCCAAGAGACAGGGAAGTGAGAGCAAGATTAGGAAGGCGCCCACCAGGCGCACTACTGCGGGTTTCGTGAGCCAGTATTTAGTCTGGCCTGGGAGAAAGATATGACTGAGAGCGGAGAGCAGCAGGAAGTAGCCGACGGCGCCAACATAGTTTGACATAAATATCGCCGAAGGAAATCGCATCAGCGCGGCATCAAGAATGTGAGGCACGTCGTGGATTGACAGCGCGGCAAGCTGCGGCACAGCCTTTCGATCCCGCACAGCGGGATCTCAGGATGAATCGCCCTGTAGGCCGATTCACAAGCAGCGCCGCTGCCTCAGTTCGAACGGTGTCGCGAGACACGATGAATCTGATTAATATTCGGGGCGGCGGCCGATGTTGGCGGACTTGCCGTTTACGCGTGAGGGCGGCGGAGTGATGGTGGCCATTTTGCGGATCATGGCTAGGACGAGCTTCTTGTCATCATCGGAAAGAGTGGTCGAATATTTCTTGATGTCTGCGAGGAAGCGGATTTCTTCCTCGGAAAGTTCGCCCAGCATTTTGCGGGTCTCGCGGTCTCCGGGTGTATCGCTGCCGGGGAAAAAGTCGGCGAGGGAGATTTCCATGGCCTCGGCAATTTTGGCAAGGGTTTCGAGCGAGGGAACGGTATGGCCGTTCTCTACGCGCGAGAGGTAACAACGGAGCAGGCCGGTGCGGCGCTCAATATCGCCTTGGGAAAGTCCGCGATCGGCGCGGTAAGATTTGATCACTTCCCCGATGTTAACCTTTGGTTTCTCTTTGGGCATGGTATCTTTCCTCTAACTAGGGCGTATCTTACGAGTAACCCTCAAATCGGCGCAAGAGATATTTCGACTATTGTTCCTCACCAGAACATTCCTGCAGTGAAACGCGCGCCGGAAGAGTTTGGTTGCACGATTCCGCTCACAACGACACCGCAGGTGAAGATTCCGCACGCTCTGGCACGCACTCCGACCAAACTATTGAGAATGTCGCCAGCCGCTAGATCGTGGACTGCGCGACGGGTGTCTGCAGCGCCGTTACCATCTTGCGCTTACCGGCGCGTTTGTTCTCGTACAAAGCGGTATCGGCGCGTTTCAAAAGCTCCTGAGGCGTTTCGCCGACGGCATAATCTGTCCAGCCGCGCGAATATTGCAGGCGCATCTTTTCGTCATCGAATTCGAACTCGAGGCCTTCTAGCCGGCCCAGAACGTGCTTCACTTCTTCCGCGCGGCATTCCGGCAGCAGCGCCATGAATTCATCGCCGCCCAGACGCACAGCCAGATCGGAACCACGAATCGCGCGTTGCAGGCGATCGGCGAAGCCCTTTAGCACGGCGTCGCCGGCGGCGTGGCCATGACGGTCATTAATCTGTTTCAGCCCGTCGAGATCCATCAGCAGAACGGTGAGCGGACGGCCGTGACGTTGCGCGCGGCTGATTTCCTGAGCCAGGCGCTGTTCGCCGGAGCGACGATTGTAAAGACCAGTAAGTTGATCGAGGGCCGCGAGCTTGTAAACCTCCGAAGCAAGAGTTTCCACCTTGGCCAGTGAATGCATTTGGTCAGCGACCTCGAGCCGAAGCCGACTGAGCTGGACCTGCTGATAGATCAAATAGACGCTGAACACCAGAACGAGCCCCACCAGAGCGCGGACCGCCTGATTTAAATAGAACGAATAGGTTGCGTCGTCGCGATTGAGCAAAGCCGGGAACGCGAAGGAGGCGACGGCGAGCGTGAGCAACAGAATCACCGCGACCGTAGTGCTCCACAGCCACCACTGGCGGCGATCCAGATGATGCAGATGCTCGCGGATTTGCTCCGGCTCAAAATGGGGAGCGGCCTGACGGTCCGGGGGCGCCGAGCTCTGAGCATGAATGTCCGGCATGGTTCCTCGCTGGTGTACGACTCGACAAAGGATGCCAGAGCAGAGAAAGAGGGGATACACGTAAGTGCCGCAGGGGTTCCATTGTGGTAACGGCATAAAGTCCTAGTAACGGGGATAATAACCTGCAGTTGCTTCGCCGTAACTGCGGCCTGGAGGATGCCACTACGCTCGCGCCGAACGCGGTGGGCCCGTAGCCCGCTTGTCGCTGCACCGGTGCTTCTGGCCCGATTCGCGCGCTGCCGTCATTCCTGCTTTGCATGCCAAGCATTTCCCGCCATTCGACGTTTCATGAGTTCCGGACCTGTAGGGTCGCAGCGCGCTTAAACGCGCCCAAGACCAAGAAAACAGGAGATCGCGATGAACCGGACAGCCAGAGCAGTAGTGTTTATGTTTGTGATTTTAGGCCTGGTGGCGAGCGTGGCTCCAGCCAACGCGCCAGGACACAATAGCTTAACGGCCATGATGGATGGGACGCAGCCGCCGGTTCCGCCCAAGGCCCGGTTACTGGATGGCACGCAACCCCCTGTGCCGCCGAAGGTAGTTGCGTGGACGCTGGACGGAACGCAGCCGCCGGTCCCGCCTAAGGCTGTGTTTCGCGATGGCACGCAACCCCCGGTGCCGCCCAAGCGGCTGGCAGCGACGGTCTAATAGGCGGGTTTGATGCCGTGACGGCGGGCTAAACAGTTGAACGGAACGCGCTGGTGCGCGGAGAAAGCTGTAATTCTCCCTCTGGATTTGTGCTACGATCTGCGCCAGTGACGGACATGTTAAGTTCACTTCTGTGGCCCGCCGGCTTGCTTCTGGAATTAGTGCTGTTGGTGCGTTCGGTTCAGACCAAGACGTTCACCAAGTACATCTATTTTTACGCTTACATCTCCTGCGTGTTCATCGTCTCGGCAGGGCTATTCATCCTGCACTCGAAGCTGGGATTTTATGAAGCGTGGTATTGGCCGACGCAGTTTGCCACGCTGGCGTTCGGCTTCGGAGTGGTGTTGGAAATCGTGCGCCAGGCACTGGTCGCATATCCCGGCGCGGAGCGTTTTGCGCGGCGGGCCAGCTGCGCGGTATTCATAGCGACGTTCTGTTTCGTGGAGTGGCAGGTGGCGTGGCGCGCCGTGTGGTCCACTCAAGCGGCGACGGTGGAATTGGAGCGAGACCTGCGCGTGGTCGAAGCGCTGGTGCTCGCCACGATTCTAGCGATCGTTTTCTACTATCGCATCGAGATTGGCAAGAACGTCACCGGCATGGTAGTGGGCTTTGGCGCGTACGTAGGCGTGAGTTTGACGACGCTCGCGCTGCGCTCGTTCCTCGGGCCACGATTCGACGCCGTCTGGGGCGATTTGCAGACGGCATCATATTTCTTCGCACTGATCGTGTGGACGGTCGCGCTATGGTCTTACAGTCCGAACCCGAAGCCGCCGACGTCGGGGCGGGGCGGCGGCGGATACGAGGCGCTAATTCGGGGCACGCGAGCGCATTTGGAATCGGTGCGTTCCAATCTGCGCGGGGTGGCGGGATCATGATCGCCCTGCTGCTGTATTTACTGGTGGGCGTCGGCCTGCTGGTCTTCCTGTGGTTGCTGGCGAGAAGGAAAGGCGCGCCAGTGGAAGGCTGCGGACGGCAGTTTGTGGAAGCGCGGCAGGCGTTGCGCACGCTGCAAGAAGGATTGCTGCCCGATAATCTGATCCAACGCATATTTGACCGCGATGATTTTCGCTACGTGATGGCATCGAGTCCGGGGGACATTGGAGAATTGTTCCTGCAGGAGCGCAAGAGGATTTCGCTGATGTGGGTGCGCCGGGTGCGCTGCGAGATTCGCAATTTGATGCAGTTTCATCTGGATTATTCGCGCTTGCACGCCAAGCTGAGCCTGCTGACGGAAATCCGCCTGGGGCTGGACTTCGCCGTGCTCCTGCTGGCGTGCCGAGCGTTGCGAATCCTGCTGTACTTGCGCGGACCGTACGGAGCGCGAGCAGTAGTGGGCGTGATGACGACGGCCGCGGGTCGGGTGTGCGCGGTGTCGGAAGAGTCGCTGGCATTCTTGAATCCGCTGGCCCTGGAATCATTCCGCCGCGATTCCACGGGCGACGGGGCGGCAATTTAGTCCGTGAGCGCACCGGCCAAACGCATGGATGTGCTGGCGGCCGCGGACGATCTGCGGCGCCGCACGCTGGTGGAGATGACGCAACCGCTGGAACGATTGATTTACCTGGCTTCCATGCGCGATTACAACACCGGTTTGTATTATCACCAGGGGCTAGCGACACGTTTTTCGGAAGAGGCCGCGTGCGAAGCGCTGGCGGGATGCCACCGCGAGGCGTTCGAGGAACTGGTGGACGCGTCGCTGGAAGAATTGGTGCATGAACTGGAAGCTTATTTACAAAATACGCGCGTCGCGCCCAGCGGTTTCATTGCTGCTTGGAAGGGACTGGAGCCGTATCGCGTGGCGGTTCCGGTGGGAATCGATTCGTTGTCCAGCGAGCTTGTTTTTTCCAACCTGAAAGTGGCCCTGGCTATTTTGGAGTCGCGTCTGGCGGCTCGGCCGGAACCAGGCGCATCGCGACACCTGTCACCTGTCCAATAATTTCCGCCTCTTGCGGGTGAGGGAATTGGCGGATGGCCGTCCCGGACAAGGGATGGGGAATCAAGGTGAGTTCCGAACCCCGCAATTCAACCCACGAGCAGGCATAACTGTCGCGCAATTCGATGAAATAAATTGGGCGATCAAATTCGGTGCGCCAGCTGGAGGGTTGCGTGCGGCTCACGTGGCTATCAATCTGCACGAAAGAGCCGGGGCGCAGCAGCGGATACATAGAAGAATCGTCGGTGCCAATGTATCCGTACTGGCAGTGGCGCAAGTCCAGTTTCTGAATGAACGAAATCGGAACCTCGCCCCACATTTCCACCATGCGCGACAGCAAATTGGTCTTCTCCAGGTTGAAGCCGCGGTCGAAACGCACCGGGAAGTTCATAAACTTGCCGCTGGCGGGCGCCTCGAGCGTGGCCAGATGGGTGTTCTGCAGCGGCGTGGACAACTGGTAGCGCATCGTCTCATCCAGCAGGACGCCGAAGGCGGCGAGCAGATCGGTGAATTTAGTGCGGTAGATCACGCTGAGACTGAATAGTTTATAGATGCTGGGGACAGAGTTCCGGTTTTCGATCTGCGTCAGCCAGGCGTTGGAGATGTAGAACTCCTCATTTTCCGACTCGAGGGCAATCTTCTTGCTCAGTTCTTCCACTTCCCGGGTCGTGACGCCCAGACGACTGCGGAGTTCCCGAAGTTGGTTACCTGAACGTGTCCCTGGCTCCATTTGCGCGACCTATCTCCGGAACGCAGCGGTTCCGGCAGCCTAAAGGTGCAGGGGGATGAAGCTGCCCGCCTGCTTGAACATCGGTTGAACCAAGATTTGCCCCGGACTTGCGCAACCGCCCGCGGCGCCAGGCAACTTTCTGTCTTTGGGAACTGAAATTACCGATGAAACGCGAATAATGCAAGAGTCTGCTTTCAATTGGAAGCAATATCCCAATTCTGCAAACAATTGGTGCGAAAACATCAGAACATCCGCGGCCCCCAAAATCTGCCTGCGAAGCGGCAGCTAGAATCCGCTGGGTTGCCCTAGGTTATCTCAGGTCGAAGTTAGAGCCAAGCGCCGAGCGTGGAAAACGCGAAGCGAGTCCCGCGGCGGCATCGGTATAAGTACGCAGCTTCGAGAAATCTCTACGATGTAACGTTTTGGTAATAACGGCGCGCGAGGCACGTCTGGTTCGGCGAAGCTGCGGCGAAAGGGCTGCGGGGCGAAACGAAGTGAAACGTAGCCAGGATTTTCATGCGCGCGGCGAGGCGAATAGAAAGCGGCGGTTCATTTTTGGCGTCAGGGCAGGAGAGAAAGGTGGCGGGGAGTGCGGCGGTGTGCCACTCTGGCACAGTCTCTGACGCCGTTCGGAGAGAGAACCTCATGGGCGCATTTTCTGGTACGCCGGTCAACCCCGGCGGGCCTTACCGTGAACACCGCGAAGTACCGCGCTTCACACTAATCGCTAGTATCGAATTGCGCGAACCTAATACCGACACGCGCATTTCCGGGCGCATCTCCGAAATCAGCCGCAAGGGATGTTACGTGGATGTGCTGATCACGCTGCCGGAAGGTACAGGCCTCGACGTGCGCATTTCGCGCGATCAAGGCGTGTTTGAAACGAAGGGCAAAATTGTGTACGTGCAACACGGCATGGGCATGGGCGTGACGTTCATCGATCCCGCACCAGAGCAGTTGCAGCTTCTGGATACCTGGCTGGCCGAAATATCATCGTAGCGTTCCGGGCATCGAGTTTGTAAGAATCGCGCCGGCCGCGCTGCGCTGGCAAAGTACTGCGGCAATTTCTGATTCCGCGAGCGGTGAGCAGTTCGGCCGGAATTGTGATGAAACGTAAGTTAGCTGTGCCTGTAAATCATGAGCGAATCATTGCAAGAAATCATCAGTAAGCTTTGGACGACTCCTGAACATGCGGAGTGGATTCCTAAAACAGACACGGTCGAGTATAGCGACGTTCAAAGTTGGATGGCGAGTGGCGATATTGAAATTCTTGGTTTAACCCACCATCTTCTGAGCGACCGGCGTTTTCGTATTGAGCCGTCGGTTCCCATCCGCGACTATATTACGTTCACGAAACACTATTACGAGCGATGCCTGCTTGAGAATCCCGACGGTGCCTGGTCGGACTCCAGACATTCGGCGGGGATGGACTTGGTGAATCTATTTGCACACTCGTGGCGGGACTCGTCCGTTCCTCGCTCTGTTTTGGACGACCTGAAGGTGTGGCTCGGTCGTCTCTACAAAGATGGCGATCCCGATCTTCGCATCAGTTTGGTTCAGGCGACGCTGGAACACCTATTTGAGCAAAAGCAAATACGCAGATTCTTCGACGACTGGAAGAACGACGAAGTGCTTGCCGTGGCGCATGAACAGGCCTCTGACTGGTACAAAGGCGGGGGACGCAGTCCACTTGGAAAAGCATGCTGATTACAAGCGGGCCGCTGAGAGCTGCTCCTGACGGTTACGGGGCGGCTAAGTTCGACTCAAGTGCCCGACCATCGCGATAGTCACAAGCGCGCCTGGCCCTGCCCGCTGCCGTAGTTTCAGGATTTCCGTGCGCGTGCGGTAAGATAGCTGCCTACATCTGTGGGGAGGCCGTTAGTGGGTTTTAGTGCAAGCACACGCCAATTGGGAACCGTCACGGTGGTGGATGTACGCGGAAGATTTACGCTGATCGAAGGGGAAGCGGTTCACGAATTGCTTTTGGACCTGTTCGAGGACGGGCGCAAGCGCGTGTTGCTGAATTTCCGCGACGTTTCTTACCTGGACAGCTCCGGAATCGGCCAGCTGATTCGCGGGTTGTATTCGGCGCGCAAGAATAATGCGGAGCTGCACGCTGTGGACCTGAGCCCACGCGCGCGGGAAATTCTGCACATGACCAATCTGCACACGGTCTTCACCGATTTTCCAGATGAACAGACTGCGTTGCGTGCGATTGATACGCAGTAGAATTTCGAAGCCTCAGCGCGATTTACCTGCACCAGCCCCGAACTCTGATGGATGAAGTCCCGCGCGCGGGTTCGAGTATCCTTGGGCCTCTATTTTTGAACCACGCCGCAGGCGATGCGCGCACCGGAATTTCCCGCCGGGTCGGTTTTGTAATCATCGGGGCCGGCGTGGATGACGATCGCCGTGCCTGCCGGTTGAAACAGCGATATGGGACCGTCGCCGAGCGTCACCGCGGCATCCAGCAGAGAAGCGCTACCATGTCCATCGGCTGCGACTTCCAGATTCAGCAGGTCGCCGTTGTGCGCACCTTCCGGATTATCCTTTCCGTGCTTTTTCCCCGCTGGATTGAAATGTCCACCCGCCGTCTTGAAATCGGGGCCTTCGCATTTTCCTACCGCATGAATGTGGATGCCGTGCGTTCCCGGCGGAAGCTGCGTGACGTCCACATCAATACGCACGGCGCCTGCAGCCGCTGCAAAAGTAGCCGTGCCGATTTTCTGTCCGGCGGCGTTGACGATGTCCGCGTGCGCGGATTGCGCCATCTGCGCGGATGACTTTTGCAACGCGGCCGGGGAATTTTCATGTGGGGTATTGCGAGCAAATGCGGGCGGCAACGCGATCGTTGAAGTGCACAGAGCGATAGCTAGGATTGCAGTCTGGAATTTCATAAGTGTGACCTCCGTCGGCGGCGCTGGCTTCATCCCGTTATAGATGCGGCAGGTCGGCAAAAGCAACTGGGAATGTTTGGATGACATTCACGCGAGGGAGAGATCCTTCGGCCGGCTCACAGCAAAGGCGCCGGCCTGCCTTCGCAAAATCACTCAGCGCAGGCAGGATGACGATGCTTATCGCATCGTCAGAAGCGCAAAACAATCAGGGTCATGTCGTCGTGTTGCGGGGCGCCTGCGGCGAATTGATCGGCCGCTTGCATGATGCGCGTGATGGTCTCGGAGGCGTCGCATCCTTGCGCCCTGCCGAGGGTGGCGATCAGGCGGTCTTCGCCCCATTCTTCCAGCGCGGGATTCATGGCTTCGCTGACGCCATCGGTGAAGATTACCAGGCGGTCGCCGGGAGCGAGCGTGAGCTCTGCCTGTTGGTACGCGCAATCCGGAATTAATCCGATGACGGGTCCGCCCTCGTCAAGCCGTTCGATTTTCTCGCTGCCGAGGCGTTCGACTCCGGCGGTTCCCTTACTCGCATCCGCGCGAAAAAGCAGCGGCGCGCAGTGGCCACCGTTCACGTAGGTAAGCCGGCGCGACGTGGGGTCGAACTGCGCATAGAAAAAAGTAGCGTAGCGATCTGCCGAGGAAGCTTCGTACAAAGCCTGATTGACGCGTGACATCAGCGCAGCGAGTTCGTTGCCAGCGCGCATGGCTTCGGCGCGCAAGGAAGCTTGCAAGCTGGCCATCATCAGCGCAGCAGGAATGCCTTTGCCGGAAATATCACCCAGCGCGACGCCGAGCATTCCGCCGGGCAGCGCGAGGAAATCGTAATAATCGCCGCCCACGCCCAGCGCGGTGCGGCAGCGTCCGCAATAATCCACACCGGCAACGGGCGGCAGTTTCTGCGGGAACAATCGTTCCTGAACTTCACGGGCGATTTCGATTTCGCGATTGATTTTTTCGCGGCGGCCCACTTCCACGGCGATGGCGCTGGTTAACTGGGCGTTTGCGAGCGCCAGGCCCGTTTGCGTTGCCACGGATTTCAGAAGGCGCAAGTCGGTGCCGGAGTAAGGCTCCTCAGAACGCTTTTCGCCCAGCGCTATTAGGCCGAGAAGTTTTTCCTTCATCGAAAGCGGCAACAGCAACTGCGGATGAAGATCGGTGAGCGTGCGCCGCTCGTCTTCCGAAACGGAAGCGGAGTTAATCCAGGAACCTTGATCGTCCAGATGAATCCGTTCGGGATCGGAATTCCGGCGCAGGCGTTCAATCGTAGCGGCGGAATCTGGCAGGCCGCCTTCGGGTGCCGATGCGTAACCCATCGCGTAGGCGGGCCTGTACCATCCGCCATCTTCCAGCAGCACGGCGACGCGCGGCACGTGCAGAGATTCGGCGATGCGCTGCGCTACGCGTTCCAGCAGCGGCTTGGTTTCGACGATGGAGCGAACCTCGTCGCTGAGGCCGGAGAGAATCTGTTCGGCGTTGTAGGCGTCGCGGAAAAAGCGGCGGTCAACCCAGGCGCGAACAGAACCGGACAATTTCCGCAGCCACAGGATGGCAATGAAACTGAGGGAAATAATTACTATCTTCTGAGGGCGACTGCGCTGCGCGCCGCTTTCGAGAGTAACCGCCGCCGTGACGATAATGCTGGTGAGGATGATCTGCAGGACGAGGACACCGCGGCGCGCCAGCGCATACTGCAGGCCTTGACGAATGACCACGCGCACGTCCATCGCGCGCTGCACGACGATCGCGTAGGCCAGCGTCACCGGAAAAAACATCAGCATCAGCAGGCAGCCGAGCACCAGCCACTCCGGGAAAATCTGTTCAAGCGGCAGTTTCTTGAAGGACTGGACTACGGAGAGGATGAAGAGAGGCGTCAATGCGAGCGTCGCGCCGGCGTAAACCAGATTGAAGCGGCGTTTAGCGTCGCGCGATGCCGCCAGGCCCGATTTGATTTTCATGGACGCGAAGAAACTGCCGACGCCGACAAATGTGAGCACGAAGAGCAGCGGGTTCAAGCGCTCCAAAATCGCGTCGAGGCGCGCAACCGCGGCGAAATTCTCGAGTTCTCCAAGCTGTTCGATGATCGTCAGTATCGCGACCACAATCATCGTGGGGATATAGATAGCGACGGTCCAGCGCCACCAGCGCGGATCTTCCCGCTCCGAAGAGCGCTCCGGAAAATACAGGCCGAACAGGAACATGAAGAGGGGCCAAGCGGAATTGATGGCGACGCGGTAGACCGTCGCGAGGTCTCGAATTCCCGGGCCCCAGCTTTCCATTCCGGCGTTGTAATACGTCGATAGAAATAGCAGGACCGGCACCAGCAGCAACGCCGAGGGATCGCGCGGGCGCACCGCGGCGACCCAGAATCCCAGCAAGATGCAAAAGACGGGCAGCACGATTTTCAGCGTCACGACCATCACGATGCCCGCGCTGCTCAAGAAGAGCCTGTGCGGTTGGAGGGTCACGTTTACGGTGCGAGGGGCAGCTTCTCCGGGCGTGCGGACGGTTACTTGCATCGTGTCGCCCGCTGCGGCGTGTGCTATGGCTTCTCCGTAGACCGCTGTGGCGCTGAAAGGTTTTCCGTTGATCGCCACCACGATGTCGGCTTCTTTTATTCCGGCGTCGAGCGCGTAGGGCAGCGCGAACGTGGCGTGAGGTTGGCCGTCGGTGTAAGAGGGAATGAAGGGCCAGCCGACGGCTTGGAGATGATACATCTCGGGGAAGCAGTAACGCATCGCGCGGGCTTGGTACGCACAGACCAGTACGAAGAGGATTGCGAGGCAGATGTACTGCAGAGTGGGTGGCTTCATGGACGCCATGTCAGGTCGAGGCGAATTCTATCGCAGAGACGCAGAGCGCGCAGAGAAAAACTGCCGCGCAATACAGCTTGCGGAAATATGCTCAAAACTGTCATTCCGAGGGAGCGTCATTCCCGAGAAATCTGCTTGTTCCTTCGCGCCCTTACGAAAAGCAGATTCCTCACCCGGTGTCGCAGGTTCGGGATGACACCTACTGCTTTTTTCTGCTAACTGGAGAGCGGCCAAGTCAAACGCGCCGTTGGTACGTCGCCGTGCGTTAGCGCTGCGTGGTTGTGAGAGCGATTGGTTGCATCGCCGGGCTCGGCGCGCTTGCGATTGGCTGCGGCGGCGCGACGGGCGCGGAGTTCAGCGTCGTCGCCGGCGTGTTTTTCGGCACATGGCATCCGGCAGCGACTGGCGACTTCAGCGGGTGAGCTACGTTCGCGCGGAACGGGCTAGTTTCCTTGATGCGCGTGCGCACGCCGTCAATGCTCGCAGGAATCGCCTGACGCGCTTTGCCTTTCAGCACGTAAATCATCAAGGCCGGATCGCCGGGGCTATCCAGGCTGGCGCTGACGCCCACGCCCACTACAGCGGGATCACTCATCAACTCCGTCACGTGCTGCTCTTTCACGGATTTGGTTTGCGTGATCGCGGCGTCGGAAATTGCAACCGATTGCGTCTGCTCCGATTGTGATGCGAGCTGCGCGCTCTGCTGCGTGCTCAATGCGCCGCGCGCGGATGCGGAATTCGATTCGATCAGGCGCGTGCGCACCCCATCGATCGTGAGCGGAATGCTGGAGTGCGATGCACCCGGCGCGACGAACATCAGCACGGCAGGCTCGTTCGGCGCGTCGAGGCTTCCGCCTCCGCCGTACGCCGAGACTCCCGGAGTATTCATGATTTGCGTGCTGTAGCTCACGGCCGCCGCCTGCCCACGTTGCGCAGTGCCGGCGGGAAGAGCAGCGGCTGACTGCGGAGTCACTTTTACTGAGCTGAGGCCCGACAACGAACATCCTGGTACTGTGTGCTGCGCGCCGCCGACAAATGAGTATGTGTGACCGGTGCTGGTGTGCAACGCGTTGAGAACGTCTACGACCGGATTACCAATGGCGCTTGTATCACTGCCAGCAAACATCAGTGCCACGGGTTGTGCAGTGGCCTCGTCCACAGCCAACGAGCCGGAATCTCCATCACCGATGAAGCTTTGTTCGTTGGACATGTTCGCGACCACGATTTCGTCAGTATACGTAACGTTAAAAGAGGTAGTCGTTGCGCAACCCGTTTCGTAGCCGACTTCGGCCGAGGCATCCAGAGATTCCACGTTCGCGCATGTGAGTCCCGTAGTGCGCCCGCTTTTCGCCAATAACTGGTTCACGGTGGCAACCATGCCCGTACCGGCGGCGGGAGGAGCAGGCTGGGGCACGCCATTACTGACCGCGCCCAATTCCAAAATCGTGCCGGTGAGGTCCACTTGTCCGGTGGTGATTTGAGCGGTGGTGACATCCACCGGAAACGCCGGAACGGGTTGCGACTGCAGGCTGATAATGTTCGTCACAGTTGCGACGTTGATTGTTCCAGTGAGCGAGCAGCCTGTTTCGATCACTCCCGGTTGCGTCACTTCTTGCCCCACGGTTGCGCCATCGCTCAGACCCAAGACGTGGTTGTTCGACAGAATAACCATGGCGGGTGGTGTCGCATTACTCGTTAACAACGATCCCAAGGTACCTCCGAAGCAGAACCCCGATGGGGCAGTGCCACAAATAGCGTTTGCATTGCCCCCAGACGAGCCGAGCGGAACGGGCGCGGTGAACGGTTGCATGTTGAGCGAGTCAATCGTGAATCCCACGGACTCGCCAATGTTAGAGTTCGCCTGCGAAATAGCGGTTACGGTCAACATGGCGGGATCGGTGCTTTGTGTGGTCGCGACCGTTGGCACCGTATTCGGCGCCACGTACATGCCGCTGGCGGACATCGTGCCGCAAACCGAGGCCGGCGTCGCGTTGCAGCTCAGCGACCAGGTCACGCCGGTGTTCGATGAGCCGGTGACAGTGGCTGCGAATTGCACGGTTTGGAAGGTCTCGATATTCGAGACGTCGGTCGTGATGTTCACGGTGACCACGGGCGGAGTGCTTCCGCCGCCACCCCCGCAGGCCGTCAACCCGAAGGCTCCAGCTACGGCCAATATTCCTGCCAGACGCGCACTCTTATTCATGGGCTTTTCCCTTCGCAGCAGAAGTGGAAACGGGTATTTGTGTTTTTCGCTCAGTGTCGTCATCGGCTCCAGAGTCATCCGGCGCGACCGCACCGGCAAACTTTTCCCCTTGGTGTGTGCTAACCCGAGCCGTGAGATTTTGATGCGCAATTAAAGTGACAAAGCTTGAAATCCAGCCCTATCGCATGTGTAGCAGATGCAATCGTAGCAAGCAAGGTTACCCCCGCCAATGCGATGTGACAAATTTCTAACAAAGGAGGCGCGGCGAAGATACGGGCTGTACCTTTTTGGCGAAGTACTATGGGCAGGGTTTGAAGCCTAATCCGATTTCTGGAGCCTGGCATGGGCGAGGGCAAAATCCGCCGGAGCCACGGCAAAATTACACAGCGGCAAGTCTGGCACGTGAATGCGCAGCTGGCCAGCGGAGCGCCGGATGTTGCTCTGCTGGTTCAACTTCAAAATTGGGCCCGGTGCTGGCAAGCGCATTGCGTAACTCTGCTGCGGATGTTCGAACGCGATAGTTATCGCAAGCGGCTCGTAGGGGCAATCGACCGCGGTTCCTATCGCAAAGGGGAAGACCAACGATGAACTTCGATCAATTGGAAGGCAAATGGAAGCAGTACAAGGGGCAGGTGCGCGAAAATTGGGGACATTTGACCGACGACGATCTGCAAGTGATCGGCGGCAAGCGCGACAAGCTGATCGGGCGGATTCAGGAACGGTACGGCATCGCCAAGGAGAGGGCTTCGGAGGAAGTGGACGCGTTCATGAGGACGCTGCACGAGGAACCTTCGCATAATATTCGCGACCCGGATGAAATGAGCAGTGAGGAGCGCGGTGCACGCGCCAAGAGTCATACCGCGAGCGGTCGCTAGAGTGGACGGAAGCCGTACAACGCGACCACCGCGGCGCGCTATAACTTCGGACGACTCGACCCAAGCCTGCAAGCGACCCAGGATCGCGAGCGGTGCTGGGTCGAGCGCCGGAGTTTTGTTTGCGCTGCCCGCGTGCGCGGTGGCTATTGATCGTCGTATTCGGTGGGCACGTCGTCTTCGGGAACTTCTTTTGTAGTTACTTCACCTTGGTCGGGATCGCGGGCGTTTTGTACGCCGCTGACGACTTCCGCTTCGTAGTCCTGGCCCTCTTCTGTTAATTCTTCGACACTTTCGGAATCGGCGGATTCCTTGCGGGAGAGGCCTTGGTTGTCGCCAGATTGTCCACCTGCGCCAGGACCTAGGCCGCGGCGGTTGGGCGACAAAATAGGATTGGAAACTTCAGCGGGAGTACGGGTCGAAGATCTCTTCTTGCGGCGCGCGGGCTTCTTCTTTGCAACAATCTTCTTCGGCGCGACCTTCTTCTTGGCGATTACTTTCTTTTTAGGGCTTGCGGGTTTCTTCGCGGACTTCTTTTTGCGTGCTGGTTTTTTCTTGGCCATGCGGGAAGTCTATCACCCGTGCAAGAGCGGGACAACTGGGCCGGAGCGCGACTATGGGAGCGAAAGCTGCGTCGCACGGACCTTTGCGCGCATCTCAACAGGCACGCACTTTAAACTCAATTCATGGCAGGGAACTCGGCTCCGTTGCGATGCCGCGGGCTGCGCGAGTTTCAAGGTATAGTGAGGAATGCTCGGAAGACAGACCAGTCCTGGCGTGGAACGTATGGGTAACCGCATGGAGCGCCAGGAACGAAAGAACAGCGGAGACGGCAAGCCGGCCAAGGCGAAATTTGACTGGAAGCTGCTGCCGGACGTGTTGGCGCTCATCAAGCCGCGCCGCTGGATTCTGGTTGCGGGCTTCGGACTGATGGTGATCAACCGCGTCTCCGGCCTGGTGCTTCCCGCTTCCACAAAATACTTCCTGGACGACGTAATTCTGAAACGCCAAGCGCGCCTGTTGCCAGTCATCGTGCTGGTGGTCGTGACGGCGACGGTGATTCAGGGCCTTACTTCCTACGCGCTTACGCAACTGCTGTCGAAATCCTCCTGGCGCATGATTTCCGAGCTGCGCGAAAACGTGCAGGCGCACATCGGGCGCTTGCCCGTCTCGTTTTACGACGCGAACAAAACCGGAGTCCTGATTTCGCGGATCATGAGCGACGTGGAAGGCGTGCGCAACCTGATAGGCACGGGGCTGGTGGAATTCGCGGGCGGCATCATGACGGCGGTGTTCGCCATGGTGTACCTGGTGCGTACGAGCGCCAGCATGACGGCGGTGGCGTTCGTGGTGCTACTTATTTTTGGGATAACGCTGAACCGCGCGTTCAAAACGATCCGCCCGATTTTTCGTGCGCGGCCGAAAATCAATGCCGAAGTAACCGGCCGGCTGACGGAATCCATCGGCGGCGTGCGCGTGGTGAAGGGTTATCACGCCGAAGCGCGCGAGGAAAAAGTGTTTGGTGCGGGAGTGCAGCGGCTGCTGGATAACGTTCTGCAAACGCTTACCGCGACCTCGTTGATGAGTCTTTCAGCTACCAGCCTGATGGGTATTGTCAGTGCGGTAATTATGTTCCTGGGCGCGCGGCACATTCTGGCGGGGACCATGACTCCTGGAGCTTTCTTCTCGTACACAATGTTCCTCGGGTTTCTGATCGCGCCGGTTTTCCAGATCGTGGCGATCGGACCGCAGATCACCGAAGCTCTGGCCGGACTGGAGCGCACGCGCGAAGTGCTGAACGAAAACCCGGAAGATGAAGATCCCAACCGCCGCGAATCGCTGGAACGCATTCGCGGTGAAGTGGTTTTCGAGGACGTGAGTTTTTCATACGACACGGGCAAGGAAGTTTTGCACGAGATCGCGTTCAATTCGCAACCGGGGACGGTGACGGCGCTGGTGGGTCCATCGGGCGCGGGAAAATCCACGGTGATCGGGTTGATCGCGGCGTTTTATGTGCCGACCGGCGGGCGCGTGCTGGTGGATGGCGTGGATTTGGCGAAGGTGCGCCTGGATTCTTACCGCACGCAGCTGGGCGTGGTGCTGCAGGAAACTTTTCTTTTCGATGGCTCGATTCGCGAGAATGTGGGGTTTTCGCGGCCGAACGCCACAGAAGAAGAGATTCTGGCGGCGTGCCGCATCGCGCGCGTGGATGAATTCGCGGAGGCGTTTGACGACAAGTACGACACGGTGGTCGGCGAACGCGGCGTAAAACTTTCCGGCGGGCAGCGGCAGCGCGTTTCCATCGCGCGCGCGATTCTGGCTGATCCGCGCATTCTGATTTTGGACGAAGCGACTTCCAGCCTGGACTCCGAATCCGAGGCGTTTATTCAGGAAGGCTTGCGTTACCTGATGCGCGGACGCACTACGTTCGTGATCGCGCACCGGTTGTCTACCGTGCGGCGCGCGGACCAGATTCTGGTGCTTGAGGCTGGGCGAATCATCGAGCGCGGCACGCATGCGTCGCTATACGCAGCCCGGGGCCGCTATTTCGATCTCTACACGAAACAACACGGCCTGGAATCGAATTTGTTTCTCGCGCCCGGCGAGGGTGGCGACGAATCAACAGGCGCGCAGGATGCGAATGGCGCTGCAGCGGGACGCGGAGCCGGGACGACGGCGGAAGCTGCGGCGTTGCCAGAAGCGATTAGGTTGATTCGCGGTGGCAGCGGAAGTTGACGAAAATGACGGCCGCCGTGCGCGTACAGCGACTGGACCGTCCACCAATTGAGAGTCTGGGCGAGGAACGGGAAATCTTTGTAGGTCGTGGCTTCAGCCACGACCTAGACTCTAGATCGTCAGAGCGGCTTTAGCCGCTGCAGTACAGGTTTTGGCTATGTTAAGCGGGTTGCTGGGCGCGCCTGTATTGGACGTCGTATTGACTGGCATCCAACCGGTATCTGCCGCTCGCCGACGAAAACAAATATTCGTCACGCTTGGTTGCGAGCTTTGCGGCCATCGGGTTTGGACGAACGTAGTCCAGCCTAGTTCTGTATACCGTCGCATCCCGAACCCAACGATCGTGAAAGCCTGGTTGCCAAACCGGCGAAGCGTAGTTCAGTGTCTGCTTTATAGTATGCGCCGAACCACGCTTAATCATCTGCATTGCTTTTTCAAGACTTGCACTCGCTGCCGGACTTAACAGCGCATGAAAATGATCCGGCATTACAGCAAACGCATGCAGTTTGTAGAATCCTCTGCTACGACAATCGAGAAGTTGTTCGATCAGGATTTGGGCGATTTCCGGCTTCTGAAACAGAGCACGGCTTTGCCAAGTGCGGCTCGACACGAAGTAAACACCTGCCTGTCGCACGCATCTGATGATGTGCGTCATTTACGCCTCCGCCACTTCTAGGGCGGTTGTGCGTTTGGACTAACCTCAAAACCTGTAACTCAGCGGCTGAAGCCGCTCGTTTTCGATATGGCCATGTCGTGGCTGAAGCCACAACCTACAAAACTCCCGTCTTCCAACGTCGGGATTACACACTTGCATTCTCACGTTCGCTGTTAGTCCAGCCACTGCGGATTCATAATCGTGCCGTCGAAATTGTGCGCGGTCTTGTACAACTCATGCTCGCCGGACTGCGCGGCCTTTTCGGTTTTTGCCAGCAGCGCGACGACTTGTTCCTGGCTTAGCGGCCGGAATGTGCGCGCAGTTTGCAGCGCTTGCTGCAAGATGGGCAGCGTGTCGCAGCCGGTGATCACAACGCTCGTCGGCAGGTTCAGCGCGTATTGCAGGCATTCGACGGGTTCCGCCGTTTTGCTCCGCAGGATCAGTCCATTCCCCAGCGGTTTCATCCCCAGCACGCCGATGTTGTGAGCGACCAGCACGGGCAACACTAATTTTTCGAAACTGTCGTAGTGCGCATCCATCAAATTCAGCGGCATCTGCACGGAATTAAAAGTGAACTTGTGCGCGAACGCTGTGTTCAACATTTTCAGGTGAATCTCCGGGCTTTTGTGGCCTGTAAAACCGATATAGCGAATCTTGCCCTGCTGTTTGGCCGCGAGTGCCGCTTCCAGCGCGCCATTCGGTGTGAAAATCGCTTCGGGGTCGGTGTCGCGTATCACTTCATGGAATTGTAGAAGGTCAATGTGATCGGTCTGCAGGCGGCGCAAGGATGTGTCGATCTGGCCGGTCGCACCTTGCTTCGTGTGGCTGTCAATCTTGGTCATCAGGAATGCCTTTTGCCGGTAGCCGTCCTGCAGCGCTTTGCCCATGCGGATTTCGCTGGCGCCGCCGTTGTAGTCCCAGCAGTTGTCGAGGAAATTGATGCCCTCATCGAGCGCGGTGCGAATGATGCGAATGCTTTCCTGCTCGTCGGACTGCATGCCGATGTGATAGCCGCCCAGGCCGACGGAGGAAACTTTTTCGCCAGTGTTGCCGAGCGTGCGGTACGGGACACCGTTCTTGGCGCCCGCGGCCGATGCAAGCGCGTACAAGTTCGCGTTCACATGCGGCAATATACCGCCCGCCATCGCCGATGCGACGGTGCCGCCAACCGCAGCTTCAAGAAAGCCACGGCGCGTCAGGCCCTCATTCGCTTTTTGATTTTCATTTTCCGGCGAGGAGTTCTTCATCACGTTCTCCCAAGGAGGCGGGAATTGCGCTGCGCGCGATTGGCTCGCGCCACGAATACAAATGGTGCTCGAGGAGGGAATCGAACCCACACGGCCTTGCGGCCACCGGATTTTGAGTCCGGCGCGTCTGCCAGTTCCGCCACTCGAGCG
>Ga0070762_10000017_pt1 | contig 44618 bp, 32 predicted proteins | sample HubBroMetageREF2_FD_66726 | JGI IMG/M metagenome (GOLD analysis project Ga0070762, IMG submission 66726) | Reference soil microbial communities from the Hubbard Brook experimental Forest, New Hampshire, USA - Hubbard Brook CCASE Soil... | ecosystem: Environmental > Terrestrial > Soil >...
ACCTCCGGCTGCGCGGAAGAAACATGCGAGGAATCGGTGGGCGTCACCAATACGGCGGGAGAGGTAGCTTTCTTGAATTCGATTTCAATATTTTCGATGGGTTCATTGCCTAAATTCTCGACCGCGTGTGCCAAGGGCTCTCTCCAAGCCACATCCCCGGCTTTTCCGGTCAAGTCCTGGTGACTTCCGTCCGGCAGGAAGGCGCGTCGCGAGTTAGGGGTAAGGGCCACCACAATCAGCGCGGGATGCGAGTGCATGTCGAGGCGCTCATAAGGTGCAAAGTGCACGCGGAGGATTCGGACTCGGTCATTTTCGAACTCAACCTTCACCATCTTTGAATTCACAACAACGGCATCCTGCGGAAGGAAGCTAAAGAAGGTTAGAACCGCCAATACAAGCAAACGCATCGGATTCACGTTCTCTCCATTCCTTTCGCCAACGCTACGCCAATCAGCGGCTTCGAGAAATCCCGGGCCTCTGCACGAGATGTTGCATGACGGTTAGCGAAGTCAGTGTAATCGGGACTCTCGGATGTCACCTGAAAGCAGCATTAATTCCCGTTAAGAAACCCTGCTCGAACTAGGCGGTAGCTTTGCTTATGAGCGAATTACAGCGACGACGGAATCCAGGCCGGCGCGTTCCAGACTCAGGCACCGCGCCTCCGGAAATGCCACAGCAGCCAGTCTCGTCAGCACCTCACCCGGGTGCATCTCTACGAAAAACCGCACACCCGCCTCAAATAAAACGCAAGTGATATCGTGCCAGCGAACGGGCTCCTGCACCGAATAGGCCAGGTCTTCCAGGATTTCCGCACCGTTCACCATTGTCCGCGGAGCGCGGTTACTCATGAGCGGAATAGTTGCATTCCGCGGCGAGAGTTTGCGCATTGCTGTACTCATTTGCTCGGCGACACTGTGCATGAGCGGGGTGTGAGACGAAACGGATATATCGAGAGGCACGGCATTTCGGGCTCCACGCTTCCGTGCCAACGCGAGGATTCGCTGCAGGCCAGCGCTCGATCCGGAAATCGAGATCTGGTCGGGCGCGTTGAGGCTTGCGGCATAAACCGATTCGCCGCCTGCGCGAACCTGTTCGATCAGTTCGTAGCAGACGTTTTGTGGCAAGCCTGTGATGGCTGCCATGCCGCAGCCGAACGGGCAGGCAGCTTGCATGGCACGCCCTCGAAGCTGAATGAGCCGTAACGCCTCGGCAAGCGATATGACTCCGGCAATCGTGGCGCTCGCAAAAGCACCGGCGGAATGGCCGGCAAGAAAATCCGGCTTCAACCCGCGCGCAAGCAGCCATCGTGCGCTGGCAACCCCGGCAAGCAATAAAGCTAGTTGAGAGTATTCAAACCGCCGCTCGGTTTCCGCAGTTGTAAGCCGGGAGACCTCATAACCTAGTATGGAGTGCGCTTCTTCGAAGACCTCTCGCACGACAGGCTCGGAAGGCAGTCGACTGAACATCCCAGGCGACTGTGAGCCCTGTCCCGGAAACAAGAATGCGATCAGCAAGCACCTCTACCAACGGAAAACATTCATGCGCGGCCCGAGGCTGGTTTTGATCAAGCAGCGTTCGGGACTACGCAAGAACTCGCAGAGAGGAACGCCCCCCAACGGCCCCTCCAAAATCACGTCAACGCGGGCCGGTGCGCCGCTTGTTAATTGCTGCAATGCCTTCAGACGCCGAAAATCCAGACGAACACTACATCGCAGGACGACGTCAAGGTCGCTCTGGGCACAAACAGTAGGGACACCGGTCGCGAGTTCATAGCCGACACTTCCGACAGGTCCCCAATCGAGATGTTCTTGCTCCGCATAGTCTGCGAGCAAAGCGAGTGACTGAAGGGCCGGTAAACGGGTTATTCCCGGATATCCGCTCCAGTTTTTTTTGGCTGCAAGGGACTCCGGTGTTCGCCACGATTTCACATCTTGCTCTCGCAAAAACGCGGCGTGCCGTTCTCCGCGCGTTGGCCCGCGGATACCCACACAGAGGAATCCCTGTGGCGCTTGTCCGCGGGTCACCACGACGGTTCGAGACCCACCAAGTGCGCGAGTAGCCCAACCGGGTGTACTGATCGAGAACAGCTCAGAACCGTCGGCGATCTCAACGAGGTCATGCACCCTCAGCCCCATTCCGCCTCCAACGCTTTGCGAACGACGCTCGACATCTTTCGTGATTCCTGGGAGGCAGGTGAATCGAGACGCATTTTCGGCTCTCGTGGAAACAAGCGGATCTCGCCAATCGCCTGCAATATTTTTGACCGCACGTTCGCGACGCAGTATGCATCGATCGAATGCGAGTGATCGCAGTTCACCAACTGATCGACAGCACCAAGACTGGCGAATGAACGAATGCCGCGTGCGGTCGCCCGCACCAGCCTTGCCAGCGAGGTTATTTCTTCCGGGCTTCGCCGGGTGATCCGCGCGACAGAAGCCTCCGACATGACATGAACCTCGATATTTTCATCATTCAGGGCCAGAATTTGGCCGCACTGAAGTCCGTGCGCCAGAAACGCTCCCGAGATTGCCTTCCCGACGATCAACGCAACCGTCGGGTGCCCTGCCCGCCGCGCCGTCGCGTATGCGTCCACTGCCGCAGCCAAGGATAGATGTAGTCCAAGGATTTCTTCATTAATTCCAAACGCTTGACCGGGAACGTCAACAATCGCCAGGAGCGTACGTTTCTCTCGACCTTCGTCAGCAGTCATAGCCTCTCGAACCAATCGCGCAATTTCCCAGCCTTCTTCTATGCCGACCTGCCCGTCGCGAGCTCGGGGGAAGCGCGCAACTGGATTCGGAACAACCACAATGGCGCGTACTGTTTCGCCGCCCCATTGAACATCAGAAGCGAGCACTGCCCCCGCTCCCGGTGTTACGGCTGAATTTCCCGTTAGAGCCTGAAACCACAACAGGCCCCGGCTGTGCACAGAGGTCCGAGCGGGGAGAGCGGTGTTTTCCAGAATTCGCGGCAAGATTGGATAGTCGCTTATCTTTTTTAGTTGCGACTCAATCTGACGCGTTCTTGGAACCCGTGCCTCTGCCGGCTCAAGCAATGTTTTTTCGCAATATTCGGCAATCGCTTCAGCGAGGACAGTATCCGAATCCTGGACCAGCAGGTCGATTTGTCCGATTTCCATTCTTCGACGGCACCCCATAATTTTCCAAATGAGTTGCCTGTCTGTTGCATCGAACTCCGCGATTCCCGCTTCTTGTTCGATAACTTCGGGGCCGTTAAGTCCTAAGCGGCCAATCTCTGTGCCAACCAGCAGGCTGCAAAGCGCGGCGGCGATTCCCATCCCACCGAAACATCCAATTTTGCCGGCGATGACTCCCACCACCGGCACATACTCTCGCAGCTCAACGATGGCCGCATGAATTTCGCTGAGAGCCAAAATTCCCAGATTTGCTTCCTGCAGCCGGATTCCGCCAGTGTCTAACACCAGAACAGAAATGACCGGCCGTCCTCTCGCCGAATCGCGTAATGCCATTTCGAGAGCGCCGGCGATCTTGGCTCCGCCGACTTCGCCGATGGATCCGCCCTGAAAACCTCCTTCGATCGAAACTACCAGCGCCTCTTTCGCCCGTATCGTGCCACGCGCAACGACAACGCCATCGTCACTCTGGGGGACTATTCCTTGAGGAGGCAGGTGGGGCGATTCCAACCGTGCAAAAGGATCCAGCAATTCGCGGAAGGTTCCGTGATCGAGCAGAACCCGCGCACGTTCGCGCGCGTTCTGTTCGCAGAAGCTCTTACCCTTCATTACAGAGACTCCTCCAATGCCTGTTCCAACCTCAGAAGCACAACGGGCGGAGAGGCTCCGCTGTCATTGATCTCGATGCAGGCGGCGACATCGTGGCGCTCGAAGAACACCTGCAACAAGGCTTTCCAAGTCTCGCCATACCCGGAAGCGCTTGTTCGGATTCGCACTTGTGAATAGACATTTGCGGCGGGCTCCAACAAGACTTCGAGATTCCCGGAAGCAACGATGCCAACCTGCACCTTTCGGAGCACCTGTTGTGACCCGGCAGGAAAGTTAAAATTCAAAGTTTCCAATTTCGTCTCCGCGCCGCGGCTGAAATTCGTTATCGATCCAATCCAATAGCAGCGCGCCCGCCAGGAGGTCAGCGCTTCCGCCTGGCGAGATACCAAGACGCAGTAAACTGCGATCCAGATCCATCAGGGCGCGCCTGCCACTCGGTGTCGTTACGCCACCGCAATCCAGGACTCTTCTGGCGCCACGCCGCGCGGCAGTCAGTCCGGCAGTTCCCGCGCGAAAGAGCAAACAGGTGTCCTCGAGGACTGCCATTAAAGCCATCAATGCGTTCAGCCTGGCTTGTTCTTCGGTCGCGCCCTCCCGTCTTGATTGGTGGAGTATCGGAAGAGCGACACCAAGGAGGTGGGGAAACCCATCTTCAGCTTCGCCACGGGCTCCACGGCTTCCATACCTGCAGCGAACCGACCACCCATGAGATACCAGGCGGGGCGCAAATGGATCCGAGAGCTGAGCAATTCCACCTGCCTGTACGCAGACCGTAGCCGCGCACGGTGATGCATCCAGCAGAATTGCTACGCCAACGCATAACAGTCCAAGCGTCCATATAGCGCCGCGGTGGGTGTTGATTCCACGAGTCGCGAGCAGCATGGTTTGCTCGCCTGCGCGGCCAATCACTCCAAGGGCGGCGCGGAGATCCTTTCGGGACACTGCGCTGTAACCGAGTTCGACAGTGGCGAGAAATGTCCCGCGAAGTGCCAGCGCAGATTCACGCAGCATCGCTAGATCCATGTCTTTGTGAATGCCAGGCCCTCGGCCATCGACCAAGCCTGGTTTGGGAGTTAATTCGGCCTCTTGGATTAATGCTTGGACCGCCGCATCGGCCAGCGCGGCTGCAGAGAGCTTACGCTCGTGTGTTGTCCACTCTTTGCGCGATTCTGGCAAGGCGAGCATTACCAACTCCGGAACTTCGCAGGTGGGTCGTAGAGATTCCCGGACCAATCCACCAACTCGCGAATATTGTGCGCTGCAAGCAGAGACCGCCTTGCGTCTGACCGCCGGACGCCCAAGTCTTCAGGAAAGGCCACGATTCCGTTTCGCCGGAGCTCGCGGGTCTGAGCCGATGAACCTTCGGAACCCAACGGGGTGATGCCGGCAATGGCCGCCAGTGCGGCCCGGCGTTCTTGCAGGTTGCTGGTCAGATACAAGTAAGCGATACCCTCTTCGGTTACTACGTGGGTCACGTCCTCGCCATAAATCATAAGCAAGGGTATTGGGAGGCCTGCCTGGCGTGCCAATGCCACGGCATCCAGGGTCTCGACAAAAGTAGGCTGCATGCCTTCGCGAAAGGTTGGTACAAGTTGCACCACCAACTTGCGGCCGCGAAGTTGCTGTTCCGTTCCCGACATCATTTGCAGCCATGGGCCCGAGGCGTGGCGGCGGCCTCGCGGATCGCTGCCCATATTGGGGGCGCCGCCAAACCCCGCGATCCGTCCGAGGGTCGCCGTGGAGGAGTTAGCTTCGCCATCCATTTGCAGCGTGGAACCGATGAACAAGTCGGTGGCATACTGACCGGCCACCTGACAAAATGCGCGGTTCGAACGCAGCGATCCATCCGCCCCGGTGAAGAAAATATCCGGGCGGGCGCCAACATAGCGCTCCATTCCAAGCTCGCCCCCAAAAGAGTGGACGCTTTGCACCCAGCCACTTTCGATGGCAGGAATAAGTGTCGGATGAGGATTGAGGGCCCAGTGCGTACATATTTCTCCGCGGAGTCCCAGCGATTCACCATAGGTTGGCAAGAGCAGCTCAATAGCGGCGGTGTCAAAGCCGATTCCGTGATTCAGTCTGCGAACACCATGTTTCTGATAGATTCCACGGATGACCAGCATGGCCATCAACACCTGAACATCGGTGATGAGAGCAGGATCGCGGGTAAACAATGGCTCGATGGCGTACGGGCGATCCGCGACGACGATCAGATCTATCCAAGACCCTGGAATATCGACGCGCGGGAGAGCATTGGAGATTTCATTCACTTGGGCAACGAGCAAGCCATCTCGAAACGCGGTAGCTTCCGCAATGAGCGGGGTTTCTTCGGTATTGGCGCCGGTGTAGAGATTACCGTCCTCATCCGCACTATCGGCGGCGATAAAAGCCACGTCCGGAGTCAAGTCCACGAAATAGCGCGCAAAGAGTTCGAGATAAGTATGAATGGCTCCGATGTGCACCCGGCGGTCTGTCACCATTTGCGCCAGGCGGACGGCTTGTGGCCCAGAAAAAGAAAAATCCACGCGATTGGCGATCTGTTTTTCGAACAGGTCCATGTGTTCGGGGCGGCTCAAGACCGAGGCCAGCAGGTGCAGGCTATGTACACGTCCGGGATCTACTTGAGTCAACATGCGAGACAAGAAGTCCGCCTGCTTTTGGTTGTTCCCTTCGATACAGACGCGATCGCCTGGTTCGAGAAGCGCTTCCATCGCGTCTACCATTTTTTCCGTACGAAGAAATCGCCCGTCGCGATATTGGGCGACGCGTGCCATGCGTCGTTCTTTGCGCAGCCGGCGCGTCGCCCATCGTTCTCCGGGAATCTTCAACTGCTCCGTCATACCTGTGTCCAAAGGCCTGCGTCGATACACTTCCAGTAGTTCTTCGATGACTAGACGTAAGAGTCGGAGTCAGCCTCCGCACCAGTGCTGGGGTAACGCCTTCAATCGGGAAGTGGTTTGCCCCTGGTTTCCGTGCTTAAAGGGATGAGGAGGAGTCCAATACCGAATGCGACGGCGGTGTAGGCAACGGGTTTACCAATGGTTCCGAAATGCCGCACCATGGCGCCAATCAGGAAGTTGGCACCAGCGCCTACAAAACGCCCGAAGGAAGTGGCGAACGAAAACGCCGTGGCACGAACTGAAGTCTGGTACTGCTCAGGCAACCAGAGGCTGAATAAGGCAAAGTTCCCGCCGAAGAAGCCGAGAAAAAATAAGATCGTAAGGAACAACCGAAGTCCGTTTTCTACATAGAATGCCCATCCGAAACTCAAACAGATGAATAGACCCATGCCGGCGAAATAAAAAGCAAGGGTCCTTTTCCGCCCGAAGCGTTCGGCAAGAGGTGGCACCGCCAAGCAACCAAGGATGGTTCCGATGGAAAGGATGACCGTCGCAATCGAGGCCATCTTCGAGGATTCTGCTGACGACATTCCAGAATGCTTTGCCAAATTGATAACGGCGGTCGGCACGTAAACAGACCCAGCCCACAAGCCGATGATCGCTACCGTGAGCAGTGCCGCATTAATGATGGTTCGTTGCCGGTATTCCGAGCGGAAAATTCCCGCGAGAGCGTTCGGTCGATTCTGCGCACTTTTGGCACCGCGCTTCCATTGAGCGGGCTCTTGTACCCTGGTAGTGATGAGAAAAGCGACAATCACAGGGGACAGCCCGCAAAGAAACATCGCACGCCAACCAAAACGTGCGCCCACCGTATAATTCAGTGCAGCTGCAATAAAAAACCCGAAATAATACCCGGTCTGTAAATATCCGGCGCCCATCTTTCGGCGGTCTTCGGGCCACGCCTCGGCGACATACGTTCCCGCGAGCGCCCACTCTCCGCCGATCCCGATTCCGGCAAGCAGCCGAAACAGAGCCAATTGCCAGACGTTCTGGGCCAAGGCTGCCGCTCCGGTGAACAAGGCGTATACCAGAACAGTCCCCGCCAAAACCTTAGTGCGTCCAAACCGGTCTGCCACGGGGCCCCAGAGAAACGACAACCCCCATCCCACGAGAAATAATGCAAACAGGACGGACCCAACGAAACCGATTGTTTCCGGAGTTCTCGCCATCCCTGATTTTGGCAGCAGTTCGGACAAGGCGGGACTCAAAACCAAAGCGTAGATAAAGGAGTCCATGCCATCGAGGGTCCATCCCGCCCAAGCGGCCCAAAAGCCAATAATCTGGGTGGAGGAAAGTTTCGTGCGGGTTGCAGACGGAACAGGCGGTAGAGTTGGGATCAGACTCTGGTGAGACACTAGAACTGGTTCTTTCGTGTCCATACGTCGCACAACTTTCGCGTGTCCCACTTTCCTGTCTGCCTAAGTTCAGGCCTTAGCGGATCGCGCACGGTCGGAACTCTCGCCAGTAGAAACACCATCGAATGGCTGGTAATGGACGGCTTGGAGCGCGAAATATATCTCCCTGCCAACCTTTCATACGTTAAATCAGGATTAATTTGTTTTCACCCACTGCATGATAGCCTGGGCGGACGCGAAAGGCTTCATTCCTTGCCGGGACCTTTTGTCTTTTGTGTCACCGTGTTGGCCAGCGGCTGAGTTGGTGAGGCACTGCCAATCGTCGGCTTCAGCGTCTCTTTCACGGAATCTGGAAGCTTGTCGGCCTTCGCGAGAAGTGCACTGACCTGCCAGATCTCCGCTTCGGAGAGCGAGTCCCTGAAGCCCGGCATCCCCGACAAGCGAATTCCATTTTTCACCTTCCAGTAGTCTTCGCCTACGGGATCATCCGTGACCATCCCGCCCTCGGTAAAGAGTTGCGGCGGTTTTGGGAACATCCCTTTTGCCACGTCGGGGTTTGGCTGGTATGGCAGTCCATGGCAGAACGAGCACTCCTTCTGGTACACGCGCGCACCAGCTTCCAGATCATCCGTTGTAAAAGTGGAAAGGTCACGCTTTGGCTGTTCCGCTCGGATGCGTGACTTTCTGCCAATCTTGGCGAAAAAGGCCTCCATTGGCATGGTCGGGTCGTATGCAGATACTGGCGCCCTTCCACTTTGAACGAATACAAAGAGTCCGAAAGGGATGATCAATAACCCGATCGCGATGCCGAGAAAAAGTTTCATTGTGTCTGCCGTCTCCTCTGTCCTTACATTGACTTGCCACTGCCTCGAGAGGGCGCACGTGATTTTAGGTGCGCCCTACCTCCTCGCGGCTAAAAAATCACCTTAAGTGCTAACTGGATTTGGCGTGAGGTTGTTGTAGTCGAAGTCAGCAAACCTGCCGAGCTGTTTGGCGCTCCGGCTGAGTTGAAGATATCCGTGTTGGTGCCTGTCCCCGGCGGAGCAAAATTGGGATGATTCAGGATGTTAAAAATCTCGGCGCGAAACTGCACGTTAAATACTTCGGAGATTTTCCTGACGTAATTGTTTTTGAACATCGAGAAGTCCAGGTTGGTTATTCCGGGAGCGATCAAGATGTTTCGCCCGGCATTACCACGCAGGTTGAAGCACTGCAGCAGTGCGGGGTTGCCCTGAGTGTTATCGCAATTCGCATTATAGAAAGCTTGATTTGGCGCCGTCGGAATCGCAAAGCACTGAGTCTTGATGTAATTGTTCGGATTGCCAGGATTCGTAAGCGTTCCGCAGCCCGGGCCGGAGAGGCGGTTTGGGTAATCCCACGGGTCGCTGCTGTTTAATCCGCGGGGATCGCCGTCGGTACCAAAAGTAGGCGTGAAGGGCACACCGTCACTAGCTTTGAAGATCAGGCCCAACTGCCACCCGCCTGCCGCCCACTCGACTGGTTTGAACGCCAGCTTAGGCGAAGGAGCTTGCCAAATGGCGTTCAAGATGAAGGTATGTCCAACGTTGAAATCGGCAAGGCCTCGATTCAATCGCAAATTGAACCAATCCAGGCTCGATATGGAATTCCCAAACGTGTCCCCTGCCACTGTGGCCGAACCGGTGTCGATACTCTTGCTCCAAGTGTAGACAGCTTGGAATTGAACACCGTGGCTAATGCGCTTCGTGGCCTGCAATTCGAGGGCGTCATAATAGGAACGCCCGTCGTAGAACATAGCTCGGATATCGCCATAGTTTGGATTAATGACCGTTCCCGAGCCTACCGGGTTTGGATAGAGATAGCCGGCCGAAGTCAGTGTTGGCAGAACGACGTCTGCATCATCGGTGCGGAAGGGCTCATGAACCCCGCGCGAGCCTACATAGGCAACCATGGCACTTAAACTCGACGTGATTTGTTGCTCCACATTGAGGTTCCACTGCATGACATAGCCGCGCTTTGGTTTCGGGTCAATGTATGTCGCTCGCAGGCTATTGGCAGTAAGCAGCGGAGCTACACCGTTATAAAAGGAGCCCGGAGGCGGGTGAATGCTCCCCAAGTCGAAGAATGGCGCCGCAAGGCTGGAGAGAATCGTAAACTGATAAAGAAGCGGTAGAACATCGAACTGCCCGAAGCCTCCGCGCACGGCCGTCTTGCCGTTGTGGAACACGTCCCAGGAAAAGCCCACGCGAGGATCAAAATTCCTGAGCGTCGGATTCTGAAAATACGGATCGCCAAGGTGCGGCGACGCAGCAGTGAGGGTCGGCAAGTTCGATAGTTTGCCGTCCGTTTCGGTCGGCACTGTCGACATTTCGTAGCGCACGCCCAAGTTCAGTGTGAGATGCGGCAGGATACGCCAGTCGTCCTGAATATAGGCTCCCACGATGTTTTGCCGAAGATGGCGAGGGGTGAGCGTAGAGGCAAGACCTGCGTTGAACGTCTTGGGTATATTTTGCAGAAAGGAACTATCGATGAAAGCTCCGGTGGTCGGATCGAACTGGCTCAACGGCCCGAACTTGAACACGCCAGTGGGATTTGAAAGGGCGGTCACGTTCAGCATGTCTCGCTCAAACGCAAAGCCGAATTTAATGGTGTGCTTGCCCTTGGTCACAAAAGCGTCGTCGTATCCCTGAAAGGCATTCCAGTAATAATAGTAGGTTGGGTTTCCGCCTATGCCTCCCGTAAAACTGGTGATTCCAGCAATCGATACTTGTGCGGCGCCAATCTCGCCGGGCATGGCAGCCAATGCTGGATCGGCCGCCGCCGGATTGATAGCACTCAGGCTCTTATCGTTGGCTACTTTTTCGTGTCCATATCCAAAGCGAACCGTGTTCGCGAATCCCGGGCTAAAAACATGGCTTTCCTCAAGTACGAAATCCTGTCTGGACGTCTTCGTGGTCAGCAGCACGTTGCCCAGTCCGTCGGGGGACGTGTACGGGGCCTGATCGAATACATATGTTCCGAAGAGGTTGTCGTTTTCCGTTAGTTTATGATCGATGCGGGAAGTCACAAAGTTCTCATTGACAATCTGCTGGCCTGAAAACGTGTAAAGCCCGGAATCCCCATTCCCAATGAGCGGTCCATTCGGCAGCGGGAAAAAGGTTAAATACGCCTTTGCAGCCAAGTCCACTCCGTTCGCGTCGGTATTGGGTCCAACGGGAAGTTGCGTGGGGCTGCACGGGCTCGGCGGCCCCTGCGGAATAGAGCACAAGAGGCCGCTGCGAGCCGCGGGAGAGGGAACCGTATTCAGGCTGGTAACGCCCAACGATTGCCGAATGCCTTCGTAGTCCGCAAAAAAGAAGGTGCGATTCTTGATAATCGGCCCACCGACGGATGCGCCAAACTGATTTCGTTTGAATGACGGAATGGGGGCATCATGTAAGTCAAAATAGTTCTTCGCGTCCACGGCACTGTTGCGGATGAATTCGTACGCGCTCCCGTGGAAGGAATCCGTTCCCGACTGCGTGACCGCGTTGATTACACCGCCCGAAGTCTTTCCGTATTCCGCGGAATAGTTACTGGTCAAGACGGAAAATTCCTTCACGGCATCCACGCCAAGTGTTCCGCCCATCACGCTGCCCGGCGAGCCGTTTGCGTAATCGTTCACACTCATGCCGTCGAGGCGGTAGTTGTTTTGCTGTGGGCGCGAACCGGAAATCGTAACCTGTGATCCGAAACCGCGGTTGCCCCGGTCGGAGCCGGTGGCAAATGACGGCTGAGTCACGACGGCGTTTGTGCCAGCCTGCAACGTGGCCAAATCCGTCCAACTGCGTCCGTTCAGCGGCAGTTCGCGTACCGTCGTTTCATTGACGACATCACTGATTTCCGCGTTGGAGAGTTGCACGTCCGGCGCTTGTTCCGTAACCACAATGGTGGTCTTGACCGCGTTGCCCACTTTCAAGGTCAGATCCATCGTTCGGTGGTCTCCCACCGTGAGGGTCAGTCCCTTCTTAATCTCCGTACTGAAGCCGTTTGCAGTTACGGTTACATCATAGTCTCCGGGCAGCAGGTTCACTAAGGTGTAGTATCCGTCGTCATTGGTTGGCACAGTTCTGGAGATTCCCGTTGCAGTGTTCTTTGCCTCTACCTGCGCTTTCGGAATAGCTACTCCGGAGGCGTCGGCGATAGTGCCGGAGAGAGTTCCGCCGGCGACTTGGGCCCGAAGTGGCTGAACAAGTATTACGAGACCGAGAAATAAAACTGCAGAGGCAGCACAGCGCGCAATCTTCCACGAAATAAATTGAAAGGACATTAAACACCCCTCTAAGTGGGCGCAGTGTAGTGCGGCCAATCGCGGAATGCCTTAACTGGTAATTAATTAATATTTAGATTGGAGACAGAGATTTTCTAAATGCTCGTCAAAGCACGGCTCGGAGCGCTGTTCGCCGGCAGAATCACGGTGAATCTGGAGCCGACCGCGAGCGTGCTTTCGCACTCGATTGTGCCGCCCTGGGCGTGCACAATCGCTTGCGCTATAGCTAATCCCAAGCCGCCGCTTTGCAGGGCGTCTCCGTTGTTGGATGGCGCGGCGCGGTAAAACCTGTCAAAAATAAACGGCAGGTCCTTAGTCGAAATTCCGATTCCCTCATCTTGGAAACTGGCACGTATCGCGCCATCATTCTGCCCCAGGCCCACGAAAATCCGCTTGTCTTGACTCGAATATTTTATGGCATTATCCAAGAAGATCAGGAACAGTTGGCGGAGAAAGGCTTCATCGCCCAAATAGGAAATCTCCGGCTTAATGTCTAAGACTAAGGAGATATTTTTCGAGCGGGCCCGCGACATCACCAGCGCGCAAGCTTCTTCCAGAACTTCGTCAAGGTACACTGGTTCGCTGGTAAGGCGCAGTTGGCCCGCATCAGCAACAGAAAGCGTAAACAATCCCACAACAATTCTCGTCAAGCGCTTGAATTCAGTATCGAATCCACTTAGTGTCTTCCGGTAATCTTCGGCGCTGCGCGGTTTGGAGAGCAGCAATTCGGTTTCGCCGTGCAGCACCGCCAGAGGCGTGCGAAGTTCATGCGAAGCGTCGGTCACGAAGTGCCGCAGAGTACGTACCGACGAATCGACGCGCTGTAACAACTTGTTGATCGTCTCCGCCAATTGGCCTAATTCATCATCGGGGCTGGAGATAGGTAAAGGCGTCCAGAAGCCTTCCCGGTTGGTGACTCTGTCGGCCATCAAAGCGGCGTGCTGGGTCAATGCGGTGATCGGCGCCAGGCTTCTTTTGACGAACATGGATGAGATCCCTGCAGTCAACAATAAGCTCAAAGGCACGATCACCAGCGAAACACTCCAAAAATCTTCAAGACCTTTCCCAAGACCCGGTCGGGCCACAGCAAGCAGGCGTCTACTGCCGGATTGCTGGAAAGGAATCACTACAAACCGCACCGTGCCTATGTCGGGAGCGCTTCCGAAACCGAAGGCCGGCTCCGAAACCGGCAGTTTGATTCCCCGCAGATTCAGCGGACCCGAAAGAGTGACCGAACGCCCGAGAGTGTCACCGGTGGAGTCCAGCACTTCGAAAAGCTTCCCGGGGATCTCTATCTGGCTCAAGTCATGGAGGTCTGACTGCGCACTGAGTTTAGTCACGACGGGTCGCGCCACTTCCAGGAGTTCGCGATTTAACTGAACGCTAACTTCGTGTGCCAGCAGAAACCAGAATGCCAAGTAGGAGACAGCGAGTAAGACTCCTACGACGCTGCAGAACAACACGATCATCCGCGAACGGAGCGTCTTCGGTCCTTTCATTCGCGCGTCCCCAAGCGATAGCCCACACCACGAACTGTATGAATCAACTTTGCGGATTGATTTTGGTCAATTTTCTGACGCAGGCGATTGATATACACTTCCACGAGATTCGTTTCGCTGTCGAAATGATAATCCCAAACGTATTCCACGATCTCGCTGCGCGTGACCAGCTCCGGGGCCCGAAGCAGAAAGAGTTCGAGCAATGCGAACTCTTTGGATGTCAAGGGAATGACTTCGTTCCCTCTCGTCGCTTTCCTCTGGCGGCGGTCGAGTTCGAGGTCCTCGAAGGAGAGCTTGGCGTTTCCTTTATGGAAGCCCCGCCGCACCAGCGCGCGAACCCGCGCCAGCAATTCCACTAACACAAACGGTTTGGTCAAATAATCGTCGGCTCCGGCATCCAGGCCTTCCACTCTTTGCTCCACCAAGGTTCGAGCCGTCAACATCAGGATCGGCACTTCGATCTCGCGTTGCCGTAATTCGCGGCACACTTCAATTCCAGACAAACCTGGGAGCCCAATATCGAGAAGGATTGCATCGTAGGCAGTGTCCTGGCCCAACTCCAGTGCTTTCTCACCTGTCTCTGCCACATCAACTGCATAGGCATTTTCCTGGAGCGCACGCGCAATGAAGCTCGCGACCTTCCCCTCGTCTTCGGCTAATAAGATGCGCATACGCGCTTCGCTATCATTAATATAAGGGCTCAAAGGAGGGCATCCAGAACGATCCTTTGGGCCCGTCAATCCGCCAGGCTTAATTGCTCGCGACCATCGCAGCGGGGATTTCCGGACGGCTGACCGCCCCGGTGATCAGGATCGGCGGTCAGTTCGGCGGAGCTTCACATTGAGTTCCGACCGCAAAAGAGGCGACGGCCAACAAATGACTCGAATACGTTTTCCGCATTTCTTCTCTCCAAGGAATCTGGTGAGCGAAATTACCTGGCGCCCGGCCCTCAAAGTTAGCCGGTTAACAGTAGTTCATGCGTTTGTTCAACGGGCTTAAGACATTATTAATTTCTATTTAGGTAAGGCTGGCCGGACAGGAATCGACAGTCCTTCGTGAGCACAATGCCCAGCGATCCGCCTGCATGCTCGGTAGTTAGCTGTTCTTGGCGAGTTCGCGATGCAGGCCTATCTGCATGGCTTGCGCCAGATGAACCGCCTGTCGTCCTGTAGACTGAAAGATCTGCTCGCGACAACTAAAACCATCCGACACAATCACTGTGTCCTGCTCAGCGCTCCTCACAGCCGGCAGGAGCACGCGCTCGCCCACTGCCTGGGATACGACGAACTTGTCCTTTTCGAATCCGAAAGGTCCGGCCATCCCGCAACAGCCCGAATCCAGCGACTGCAGTTCACATCCGGTCTTTCGCAGTAACGATTCTTCATCATTCATCTTCATAAGTGCGTTGTGGTGGCAGTGACCATGGAGCAGGACCTTGCCAGAGATATGCGGCGGCTGATATCCGGGTGTTTGGCGTTCAAGAAATTCGCTGAGCAGAAAAGTTTGGCGTCCCAGTCGGACAGCCCGTTCTTCCCCAGGAAACAAGTTCTGCAGCTCGTCTCGAAAGACCGAGGCACAGCTCGGCTCCAACACTACAATTGGTAATCCAGCGTCAATTTCGGAGCCCAGCGACTGCATGATCTTCTGCAGGTAGCCCTTGGCCCTATCGAGCATGCCAAAATCGTAGAGAGGCCGCCCGCAACAGAGATGATTTCGCGGAATTTTGACGCTGTAACCGGCGTGGCGTAAAACATCGATCGCGGCGCGACTCGTCTCCGGGTGGAAATAGTTATTAAAGGTGTCCACCCACAAAATTACCTCGCGGCCTGCGTCATTGGAAGAACCTGCCGCCTTCACGCCTTCCGAGCCGCAAATAGGAATTCTCTCTTTGCTGGCCCATTTTCGAAAGCTGGTGGAAGCGAACCGAGGCAAATGCCGATCCGGGGCCAACTGCAAGGCACTGCGTAACAAGTTGCTAAAACCGGGGGCCGTGCCGAAAAAATTCGTGAGATTTGGCGCGATGGAAGCGAGCCTCGCCCAGCGGTCGATCATTCCAAAGGCGTACGCATGCAATGGCCGTATCCTGCCCTCGTAGTAGTGGGACAGAAACTCTGCTTTGTAGGTTGCGATGTCGACATTAGCTGGACATTCGGATTTGCACGCCTTGCAAGAAAGACACAAGTCGAGCGCTCTCTTCACTGGCTCGCTGCGCCAACCATTCCCGACTACTTCGCCCTGAAGCATCTCAAAGAGCATGTGCGCACGACCCCGCGTGCTGTGCTCTTCCTCAAGTGTGACCATGTAACTGGGGCACATCGAGCCACCGGAATGCTTCCGGCATGCTCCGAGCCCGATGCATCGCAAAGCGGCTTTCGCGAAGGATCCCTGGTCCTCGGGAAATTTAAAGTGAGTCTCTGGCTCAAGCGGTTTGTAGTCAGCCCCGAGCCGCAGATTTTCTGTGGGAAGATACGGATCAACAACCTTATGCGGGTTCAACTTGTTGGTTGGGTCCCAAGTCAATTTGAATTCTTGAAAAGCCCGGATCAGTTCAGGCCCGAACATTTTCGGAAGTAACGCCGCGCGCGACTGTCCGTCTCCATGTTCGCCCGATAGTGATCCGCCAAAGCTGACCACCAGATCGGCAGCTCGTTCAACAAATTCGCCGTACTTGCGAATACCGCCTTCGCTCTGGAGATCGAAGCTCACACGCATGTGGACACAGCCGTGACCGAAGTGCCCGTAAAATGCTCCGTGGTAGCCGTATTCATCCATTAGCTTGCGAATCTCGCGGAGATAAGCGCCGAGCTTCTCGGGCGCCACTGCTGCGTCGTCCCAGCCTTCCCATTCAGCCGGTGCTCCCGGTGCAAAGGCAGCCGCTCGTGGACCGGATTCGCGTATCTGCCAGACTGCACGGGCTTCCTTCTGCGTGTACAGTCGCGAAGTGGGCGGCTCGGGCGATTGCGCCAACCGATCGATCAGTTGAAGTGCCAAAGCATTTGACTGGTTCGCATCATTGGCGCCGAATTCTACGAGTAAAAATCCACGCCCTTCCGGCAGGAGTTCAAGATTTGACGCTCCCTTTTTCCGCAGACCGTCGACGATGCTTCCTTCAAAACCTTCCAGGCCGATCGGATGAAATGGCAAGATCTCTGGAACGTGATCCGCGGCGTGAAACGCATCGGCGTATCCGAGTGCGACCAGGCTCCTGAATGGAGGGCTGGGGATTAGCTTGAGTTTCGCTTCGAGGACAATTGCGCAAGTACCTTCTGTCCCCACTAAGGCACGAGCCGTATGGAAACCGCTTTCCGGCAATAGCTCATCGAGGTTGTATCCTGAAACCCGTCTCGGAATTCTCGGAAAACGCGCCCGCACCAAGTCGCCATATTGATCGCGAATTTTGCGCAAGCTGGCGTAAATTTCGCCAGGCCGACCGCCTTCTTGAATGATGCGGTCGAACTCCTGATCCGACGTTGCTCCGACCGTGAGTTGAGTCCCGTCGTAAAGAAGAATTCGCAGCTCTTCGACATTGTCGACGGTCTTGCCGCCTAGCAAAGAGTGGGTGCCACAGGAATTGTTACCGATCATCCCGCCGATTGTGCAGCGGCTGTGCGTTGAAGGGTCGGGCGCAAACATCAGTCCATGTTTCAATATCTGGCTCTGGAGAACATCCAGAACGATTCCCGGCTGCACCCTTGCAACTCTGTTCAGAGCATCGACCTCGAGCACTCGATTCATGTACTTCGTAAAATCCAACACCACCGCAACGTTACAGCACTGTCCCGCCAAGCTGGTGCCCGCTCCGCGCGGAAGTACCGGAGCACCGAATTTTCTGCATGCCGCCACAGCGCTGACCACGTCATTAGCATCGCGAGGGATCACCAGACCAATCGGAATCTGGCGGTAGTTCGAACCATCGGTGGCATACAACGCACGAGTTCCCTTGTCGAAGCGCACTTCGCCGCGCACCGTACTCTTCAATTCCCTTTCCAGTTCAGCAGCTTCGGAAAACGAATCGACGGGCTTGGCGTGCGAACTCAGCGGCAGTGGGAGCAGTGATTGCAACGTTTCGAGATTCGCTTTCTCCGGAGAATTCCGGCAAACAGACGTTAACTTCTAACGCTAAGCAACCGCGTCCACAGCCGGCGTTTCTGCGAATTGGCCAATTGCAAGCTTTTCTCCTGGCTTCATCCAAAACGCCGCGACTGATCCTAAAACAAGTAGGCCGATGCTTCCCAGAAAGGGCAGCTCCCAGTTACCGGTTCGATCGATTACATATCCAAAAACCAAAGGCGAGACAATGGCGGCCAGAGCCGACCCTGAATTCATCAAACCGCTTGCCGACCCGGAAAATCGAGGTGCAATGTCCATGGGGATAGCCCACATGGCACCAACCGTGAACTCGGACCAGAAAAAGCCTAGACTCAGAAAGATCGCTGCCCAATTCACATCGTGAATGAACAGAACCGGGATCATCGAAAGTAGCGAACAAATGAAACAGACGACCACGAGATTACGACGGGCTTTGTTCAGGTCACCCGTTTTTCGCAAAATTCGGTCGCTGACCACGCCGCCCATCGCGTCGCCCACTACACCTCCAAAAAAGACCCCTGCCGAAAACAAAGCGGAATTCTTCAGATCCTGCCGATAGCTGTGAAAAAAGAAGGACGGAATCCACGCAAGATACAGCCAAAGAGTCCACGCATAGCAAAAATATACTAACGTCACCGGAAACATGCGGCGTGACAAAGAAAGCCAAGGCACTGGCGTCTTCTCCGCTTTTATTCGATCCGCATAGCTGGGCAGTTCTTCAAGTTCTCTGCGGGTGATTTGGGGGTGATTGCGTGGATCATCTCGAAAGTAAGATATCCAAGCCACCGCCCACGCTAAGCTTACGACTCCCAGGATGAAAAAAGATCCCCTCCACGTAAACATCGCCATCAACCACACGACTAAAGGAGGTGTTAGCGCATTCCCTAGTCGCGCACTCGAGTGTGTGATTCCCTGAGCAAAACCCCGACTCCCTTTTGCGGTCCAGTCCGACAGCGCTCGGGTGGCGGTTGGAAAAGTTGCTCCTTCCCCAAAGCCAAGCATGACCCTGGCGAACAGTAGGGTTCCCAAGCCACTAACCAGGCCAGTCAATAACGTGGAGAGCGCCCAAATGATTGCCGAGATGGTTAGCGTCCTGCGCGCGCCGAAGCGGTCGCTCACCCATCCGCCGATGATCTGGAAGATCAGATATGGATAAGCGAATGCCGAGAAGACCAGGCCGACTTGGGTGTTGCTGAGATGCAGATCGCGTTGAAATGCAGAAGCTGCGGTGCTGACGTTCACCCGGTCTATGTAGGTGATCCCATACATGAGGCAAAGCAGAGCGAGCACCGTAGTGGTTGCCGACAATTTTCTAAGACGCATTTCCCTCCACTGGGACTCTTCGAACATCGACGATACATTACCCACCTTGAGCGACTTGCCTCCACAAATGGTAGAAATTCACACGCTCGAAGTTCAGTACACGAATGCTCCCGAGAACCTCTGTTGTCAACCGTGCGAATTCGGGACCGCATTTGCGCAGGACGGCAAGAGCTTTGTCGTACTCATTCCCCTTGCAGCATTTCAATAAGGAACCTCGGCAAGGACTCGGATTATAGACATTGTTTCAGTCAATAGATGCTTAAGTTTTGCTTAATAAATCTTCAGGAAGAACTTCTCCTTTCAATAATTTTGTATGCTCGCAATGTTCGTGCCGCGGATTGAATCTCCGAGAGTGATTAATGGCAGATTTATGTTGGAGAGCCCAATATGTCACCGATCTTGTGGGTAGTTTTTTCGGTCCGATCGTTCGATGCCGCAAGCCAGCGAACGAGGAAGGTCCATCACGCTTGTGGCATTCAAGCTAAGGAGAATGGTAAATGCGATTGAAAAGAAAGATGAACATCTACGCTGCGGTCATGTTCACTCTGTTCGTGAGCTTGGTGTCGAACGCGTCGGCCCAGCAGCAATCGAAGGATTATGTGAATCGTCAGGCTCCAATGGAACGCATGTCAGGCCTTCTAAGACTGGTCGAGACCATCCCGATTCCGACCGAAGGCTATATGGACCATCTCACCTACGACTTGAAAGGTCAGCATCTATTTCTCTCGGCGGAGAACAACCAAGAGGTTGTGGTCATTGATATGAAAGCTGGCAAGGTGATCCACGAGACGAGGGTTAGTGGAAATCCTCGCAAACCATTCTTCGACGCAAAAACGAATGAGCTCTGGGTGGATCTCGGCGACAACACGGTTGTTGCTCTGGACGGAACTACATTTGAGGTCACCAAGACCATCGAGCTGACGGGCGGAAAAAATGCGCCGGGCAGAGACCCGGATAACGGGGCCTTTGACGCAGCCAAAGGAATTTACTACGTGGCGGTCAGGACTAGGGTGGAAGGCGTGAAGGAGGGCTCGATCGAGATTATCGACACCAAAGCAGGCAAGCTGGTGGGTAGCATCAAAATGGACGGCCAGGAACCTGCCGCCATCGCGTTGGACTCCGCGACAAACCGGCTGTACGCCGGAATGGGAGACATTGTGAATGGTGAAAGCGTCGTAAAAGTGGTGGATACGGCGAAGCGCGAGATTGTTGCGATCTGGTCGACCGCCGGGGGCCCGCAGCCTCATGTCGCGGGTCTCGATGCCGCCCATCATCGCTTGTTTATGGGTAGCCGGTTGGGAGGCGGGCATAATGTCGATCCAGGTAAGTTGGTCATCATGAATACGGATGATGGAAAAGTGGTGCAAACGCTGGACGCGCCGGGCGGTGGCGACGAGATTTTTTACGATGCACCTTCCAAACGGATCTACTTCTCAGGAAGCACTGGGACGCTGGCGGTATTTCACGAGGATGACCCGGACCATTTCAGCTTACTCGGAAAAGTTCCAACCGGGGCAATCGCCAAGTCCGGGATTTGGATCCCTGAAATGAAACGCTATTATGCGGCAGTTCCTAAACACCTCGTTCAGCTCATTCCCACAACCAAGTATGGGATCAAAGACTGGATAACTGAAGAAGCCCATATGATGGTTTTCGAAGAAATTAAGTGAGGGTTTGAACGACATGATGTAACCCAGATTACATCATCACCGGCTCCGTACATTTGAGTGCCGTTCACATTGCTAAAAATCTTTCGCGTTTCTGATTTAGATCACAGGAGCAATTTAAATCTAAAGGAGGGTTTTACATGAAGCGTTTAAATTTTGCTTACCTTGCAACAATGGGTTTATTTCTCGCATCACTTACTACAAGTTTGCTGCCGTCCGTTTATGCACAGCCGAAAGCTGGGGCCTCTGGCTACCACCTGATCAAGACAATTTCTCTGCCGGCAGCTCCGGGTGGCGGCGAGTATTATGACTATATTACCGTCGACAATGCAGCTCGGCGTGTTTACGTCTCGCACGGAACTGAGGTGGTTGTTCTCAATGCCGACGATTACTCGGTGGTGGGCAAGGTCGAAGGAATGACGCGCTCGCACGGGATCGCGATCGTGGAGGAGCTAGGCAAGGGATTCGTCACGGATGGGGATTCGAAACCGGGGGCCAAACCTCAGCAGGTGGTCATTTTTGATTTGAAGACGTTAAAAGTCACCGGGAAGGTCTCGACCGACCAGCCGGATACGGATGCGATCATCTACGAGCCGGTGACTAAACACATCTTTACGTTCAACGGCGACAGTCACAACACCACGGTGATCGATCCGGTCAAGCAAGTTGTGATTACGAACATCGATCTTGGTGGGGGAGTCGAGTTCCCAGCCGTTGATGGCAAGGGCATGGTCTACGACAACAATTCGGACGAAAACGAAGTTGTGGCAATTGACGCACGCACCAACAAAGTCACGGCGCGTTGGCCGACCAAACCCGCGGGGCATCCGGTCTCTCTGACGATGGACAAAAAAAATCGGCGCCTGTTTTCGGGTGGACGTGGTCCACAATTCATAGTGATGATGGACGCCGACACCGGAAAAGTTCTGCAGTCCTATCCTATTTCCGCAGGTGTGGATGCCAACGACTTCGATGCAGCGACCGGGCTGCTGTTCGTATCGACGAAGGAAGGCATTCTGCACATTTACCACGAAGATTCGCCGGACAAGCTCAGCGAGGTTGAAGCCGTTAAGACGGAATTTGGCGCGAAAACGTTGCAAGTGGATCCAAAGACTCACAACGTTTTCCTCTCGACTTCGGACTTCAATCCGCCGGCGGCTGCAACGCAAAAGCAACCCCATCCACAGCCAACGCCGAAGCCGGGCAACTTTAGAGTGCTGGTATACGGCCGATAGGGTCTCGCATCTGGTCGTGTGCCGTTGCCCTGCAACGCGCTGTTGTGCTGTTTTGTCTGCCTTTACTGTTGCGGGATGGACAAGACGGAACAACAATCCGGGAACGATAAGAGTTCCCTTCCGTTCCTGACAGCGGTTTGAGTTCCAACCAGTTTCTGTGGGTCCTTGAAATTTCAATCCGAGGCGCCCCATCACGGCAGAGCGACGGTCCAAGTCCCGTCGTCCCGCCACCGTCAGTGAAGTGCGCTCGTAAACGTGAAGTGTTTGGTGGGCTTTTCATCGAAACTCGCAGAAGGTGCATTGCTTTTCCCGTGGAGGGGTGTATTAGACTGTAGGCGCGTTTTTGCAGCTAGTTGCTATGAGAGCACCGCGTCTTCGACAACCTCGATGGCCCGCATTCGTGGGAATGCTAGCGGCTGGCGGTGTGTACCTGGCGCTGCCGGAACCCATGTCTGTGGGGCCGAGCTGGCTGCTGATCGTGGTCGTCGCGCTACTGATGATTCCGATCGTGGTGTCGGACCAGCGCGGCGATCATAAAATCACGCGAGCACTCACCTTCAGTACCAACACGCTTATCACGGTGGCCATGGTCGCTTCGCTCATTCATCTGGTGCAAGGCATCCCGGAGCACAGCGAATCGCCGAAGGCACTGTTGCGCTCGGCATCCGCGCTGTGGATCGCAAATATTCTGGTTTTTGCGCTGTGGTATTGGAAGCTGGATGCGGGAGGACCGCTGGGGCGGGAGCGTCCGCAAGGCCTGAAGGACAGTTCCTTCTTATTTCCCCAAATGGTCGAACGGGGCGATAGGGACCCGACGTGGACGCCGCACTTCGTGGACTACTTGTTTCTTGCGTTCAATACAAGCACGGCATTTTCGCCGACGGATACCGCCGTATTGTCGCGCGGAGCAAAGCTGGCGATGATGCTGCAATCGCTGATCTCGCTGATGATCGTGGCGCTTCTGGCCGCGCGCGCCGTAAATATCCTTTAAACTAATGCTGCGGAATAACCGATGGCACTGAGGGCGTTCACTTCGCGACGCATAGTACTCCCCAAAACACTTGGGGATTTCGCCGTGCTGGTGGATGGCGAAAAGATTGCCGGGGTGGTGCCGCGTGAACAAATTCCGGCTACGGCGTCTGTTACGGACTTCGGCGAACTGGCAATTCTCCCGGGATTAGTCGATTCGCATATCCATATAAATGAACCGGGACGAACGGAGTGGGAAGGTTTTCGGACGGCAACGCGAGCAGCGGCCGCCGGCGGCTACACGTTATTAGTCGATATGCCGTTGAATTGCATTCCGTCTACGTCATCGCCGGAAGCGCTGGAGGCGAAACGGGCTGCGGCTCATGGGAAATGCCAAGTGGATTGGGCGGCGTGGGGAGCGGTGGCGGCCGACAATCGCGAACAAATCGCGCGACTGGCGGCCACTGGGGTGGCCGGGTTCAAATGTTTTCTGATTTATCCGGGCACGGAAGAATTCACGATGGTAGGCGAAACGGAATTGCGCGGGGCGCTGCCGATTTTGAAGCAGGCCGGTTTGCCATTGCTGGTTCACGCGGAACTTGCCGGGCCGATCGATTCGGCTACGGCGCAACTTGAGCACGCGGACTGGTGCCGGTATGAAACTTATTTGAAATCGCGGCCAGATGAAGCGGAACTGGACGCGATCGCGCTGATGATACGGCTGTGCGAAGAATTCGGATCGCGGATACACATCGTCCATCTAGCGACGGCGCGTGCTTTGGAACAGTTGCGCGATGCGAAACAGCGGGGCCTTCCAATTACGGTGGAGACTTGCCCACATTATTTGCATCTTGCCGCTGAGAATATTCAGGATTGCGCCACGTTGAATAAGTGCGCGCCACCGATTCGTGGACGGGAGAATCGCGAGGCCCTTTGGCAGGGGCTGCGGGACGGAGTGATCGATCTGGTGGCGACGGATCATTCGCCGTGTTTACCGGTAATGAAGCAGGCGGGCGTGGCAAATTTTCGTTCGGCGTGGGGCGGCATTTCCAGTGTGTCGCTGGCGCTGCCGCTGATGTGGACGGAGGCGTCGCGCCGGGGGTTTTCGTTGTTGGACATTGTGTCGTGGATGGCCGAAGGGCCTTCGCGGCTGGCGGGCTTCGATAAAACGAAGGGCCGACTGGAGCAGGGATTCGACGCGGACTTTGTGGTGTTTGATTCGGAGGCCGAGTGGACGGTTACCGCGGTCGATCTGCACTATCGTCACGCGATGTCACCCTATTTAGATGAGCGGGTACGGGGACGTGTAGCGAAAACATTCCTGCGCGGAAGCCTGGTCTACGAAAATGCGACGTTCCCGGCCGAACCGCAAGGGCGTGAGTACCTGCGCGAAACTTCTACGACGCATCGTAATTAGGCGTTCAAAACGCCGACTCTTTCAGTCACAATATCGCAACATTGATGAGTCTTTAAAAGTTTGTGAGTGAATTGATTCGACAAGCAGTTCTTTAGTGCGAGGATTGATTTGTCAGAGCAGTCGCAAACCGCAATCGTAGGCTCCTCCGTTCTTCGCAAGGAAGGGCGCGACAAGGTTACTGGTGCCGCGCGATACATCGATGACATGCGTTTGCCGGGGATGCTGTACGGAGCGACAGTGCGCAGCAAGATCGCTCGCGGGAAAATAAAAAACATTTCGTTCAGCTCGGAAATCGACTGGTCGGAATTCGTTATCGCCACGGCGCAAGACATTCCCGGAAACAACTGTATCGCGCTGATTCTTGACGATCAGCCTTGTCTGGCCGATGGGGTGATTAATCACTCGGAAGAACCGGTGATCTTGCTGGCGCATGCGGACAAACACGTACTGGCAAAAGCGGTCGATGCGATCGTTATCGACGCGGAGGCGCTACCCACAGTGCACTCCATTGAACAGAGCGAGACGGCCGGCGAGATTATTTGGGGCACAGATAATGTCTTCAAACGGTTTTTGATTGAAAAGGGAGACGTCGATAGCGTTTGGGCGGGCGCGGATCTTATCGTCGAAGGCGAATATTTTACCGGAGCGCAGGAGCAACTTTATATTGAGAATAACGGCGTCATTGCCGCATTCGATCCTGCCGCAGGAATCACGGTTTGGGGTTCGTTGCAGTGTCCTTTTTATGTGCACAAGGCGCTGGTGAAACTTTGCGGCTTGCCGGAAGAACAGGTTCGCGTGGTGCAGATGGAAACCGGCGGAGCATTTGGCGGCAAGGAAGAATATCCGTCGATGATCGCGGCGCACGCGGCGATCCTGGCGATGAAATCCGGCCGTCCCGTGAAGATTATTTATGACCGCCTAGAGGATATGGCTGCAACTACGAAGCGGCATCCTTCCAGGACGCGACATCGCACGGCGATGAGCAAAGACGGAAAGATTCTTGGTGGCGAGATCGATTTTACGATCGACGGTGGGGCATACGCGACGCTTTCGTCTGTAGTGCTGTCGCGAGGCACGATTCACGCTGGCGGACCTTATTTTTGGCCTAACGTGCGGATTCGCTCGCAGGCGGTGGCGACCAATACGCCGCCGCATGGCGCGTTCCGCGGATTTGGCGCGCCACAGAGCCTATTTGCGATGGAACGGCACATGGACCGCATCGCGAAAGTCGTTGGGCTAGCGCCTGAGGAACTACGGCGGCGAAATTTCCTGCAATCGGGGCAGACTACAACGACGGAACAGCTCATCCGTGAGCCAATCCAGCTTTCTAATCTATTAGATAAAGCCTTGGAGCATGCCGAGTACGCCAAAAAGAATGAGACTTTTGCGCGAGAAAATAAAACGAGTTCGACGAAACGCGGGATGGGCATCGCTTCGTTTCTGCACGGAGCTGGATTTACGGGCTCTGGCGAACGGTACCTTGAGTCCGTGGTTGGGCTGGAAGCGACGGCGGAGGGAAATGTCCGCATCCTGGTTTCCAGCACAGAGTTCGGTCAAGGAACAAACACCGTTCTATGTCAAATCGCGGCAGAGGCGCTGGCGATTCCTTACGAACAGGTAAGCATCGCGCAGCCGGACACGACGCTGGTGCCGAATAGCGGGCCGACAGTTGCTTCGCGTACCGCCATGGTGATTGGCAATCTGATTCGTTCCGCGGCGATTGGACTTAAACAGACATTGCATTTGGGTGGTGGGCTGAAGGAAAACTACACGGCGGCAGAATTCGCGGAAGGTTGCCGCAAGCATATTGCCGAGAACGGTGTGCTTCGTTCGCTGACTCGCTACACTGCGCCACCGGGAATTTTCTGGGACGACACGAAATATAAAGGGGAGGCGTACGCGGCGTATGCCTGGGCCGTTTACGTCGCGGAAGTTTCCGTGGATCTGACTACGTATGCCGCGAAGGTGGAAAACTTTGTGGCGTTGCAGGAAATCGGCAAAGTTTTGCATCCGATGCTAGCTAGCGGACAAATCATCGGTGGAGTAGCACAAGGAATCGGCTTCGCGCTGTATGAAAAAGTGATTTGGAAAAATGGACGCATGGTGAATGGCCAGATGACCAACTACATCATGCCGGCGTCCTGCGACCTGCCGCCCATCCAGGTGATTTTCGAAGAGCTCGGTAATCCGCATGGCGCGTATGGTGCGAAGGGGATTGGCGAACTGCCGATGGATGGCCCCGCACCCGCAATTATCAACGCGATCGTCAACGCATTGGGGGTGGAGTTCAATTCGGTTCCGCTGCTGCCTGAAGATATTCTGGAAGTGATGGATCCGTCCAAGGATTTGAAGCTCGATGACGTGTCCGCCGGAGCGTCTCGTTGATTCCGCGCGGCGAAACTCAGCCCATTGAAATTCAGATGACGGTGAATGGCGCGACTAGAATTGTTCGTGCGTTGCCGATGGAACGACTGTTGGACGTGTTGCGCGAAGACTTGGAGTTGACCGGGACCAAGGAAGGTTGCGGGGAGGGTGAATGCGGTTCCTGTTCCATCTTGATGAATGGCGCGCTGGTAAATAGTTGTTTGATTCCAGTGCTGCAGGCGAACGGCGCAAATATTCTTACGATTGAAGGTCTGGCGCACGATGAGCGGCTGCATCCGATGCAGCAAGCGTTTTTGGAATGCGGGGCGGCGCAATGCGGCATCTGCACTCCTGGAATGATTCTTGCCGCGGTGCATTTGCTGGATAGAAATCCAACGCCTTCACTGGAGGAAATTCGAGAAGCACTTTCAGGCAATCTTTGCCGCTGCACTGGATATTTGCAGATCTTCGAAGCGGTTGCGAAAGCGGCGGGTGCTACCCACGACGGGCCGGAGAAATGAGAGCGAATCCTGCAGAGTACGAGTTGGTTGCGCCTAGCAGTTTGCGCGACGCTCTGGCGTTGATGGCGAACAATCCCGGGGAGTGGATGCCGATTGCAGGCGGCACGGATGTGATGGTGCTTTACGCTGCGGGAAAATTGTTGGGCCGCAAATGGGTCAGCGTTCTTTCTTGTCCAGAAATGCGTGGGATCACGGTCGAAGCGGCGGAAGTTCGCATCGGTGCCGCATGCACTTACACGGATTTGCGGCAGCATCCAGTCGTAGCTAAGGAATTCTCGTTGCTGGCGCGTTCGGCTGCGTGGACCGGCGGAATCGCCAATCAAAATCGCGGAACATTGGGAGGAAACATCGCGAATGCTTCGCCTGCGGGCGATTCCCTTCCGGTGCTGCTTGTTTATGATGCGGACTTGATTCTTGTATCCGCGCGCGGCGAGCGGCGCATTCCGTATCGAACGTTTCACACCGGCTATAAGAAGTCGCTGCTGGGACCGGATGAATTGATCCAGACGGTCTGCCTGCGCCGAGAATTTACGAATTGCACGGCTTACGCGAAAAAGGTTGGAGCGCGTAACGCACAGGCAATTTCCAAGGTATTTCTTGCGGGTGTAGGTCGCGTCGCAGACGGACAAATCGAAAGTGTGCGGCTTGCCGCGGGCAGCGTCGGACCGATCCCGCTACGTCTCTACAAGACGGAGGCCGTGTTGACCAGCCAGGTCGCAAACGACGTCACTTTCGAGAACGCCAAGCGAATTTTGCAGCAGGAAGTTCAGCCGATCGACGATATTCGATCGTCGGCGCGGTATCGCTCCGTGGTTCTAGCTAGTCTTTTACGCGAATTCTTTGATTCGTTTGGCGGGAGCCAGGATTTCGTCGTGAGTATGAACGGCATTCTGGCGCGATGGAGTCAATTGTCTGCAACCACAGCGGCCGAGGAAATACTTCCCTGCTGCGGCTCGCGAGCGTGGGCGCGGCAAATGGCGGCGCAGCGTCCGTTCGAAGATGTTGCCACTCTGCTGGCAACTTCCGATAGAATCTGGCTAGAGTTGAGCGCGGCGGACTGGCTGGAAGCGTTTCAAAGTCACCCGCGGATTGGTGAAACGCGCAGTCACTTGGAATCCTCTGCCCGGTCGCAACAGTGGTCCGCGCAAGAACAAAGCCTTGCCACAGAAAGTCCGGACGCTGTGAAATACGCATTGGCGGAAGGCAATCGGGAATACGAGCGGAAGTTTGGTCGGATTTTTATCATTTGCGCGTCTGGAAAATCGGCTGCCGAAATTCTTGAGAACCTGCAGCGTCGCCTCAAGAATGATGACGCAACGGAACTACACGAAGCCGCAGAACAGCAGCGCCAGATTGTTCAGATTCGAGTGAAAAAATGGCTGACAGAGTAAGTCGGATTTCGACGCATGTTCTTGACACGGCGCTCGGAGTGCCGGCGGTCGGAGTGCCTGTGTGCCTGGAGCAGCAGGAAAGTGATGCGTGGCGCCAGTTGGGTTCTTCGCAGACGGATGGCGATGGCCGCTGTAAGCAACTTCTGCCGGAGCCTCATGTGTTGGCGGCGGGGCGTTATCGATTGGTGTTCAGCACGGATGCATATTTTGCGAGCCAGAATGTGCCGGGCTTATACCCAGTGGTGGAAATCACGTTTGACGTGCGCAGCGGCGAATCGCATTTTCATATTCCGCTGCTGCTGAGCCCTAACGGTTACACGACATATCGAGGAAGCTGACGCGATGACGATTCTGGCGGAAAACCGGTACGGCAAATCGCGGGTCCGGGTGGTGCGCGTCGATCGCCATGCGGCAGTTCACAAATTTCAGGAATGGAGCGTCGAAGTTCTGTTGCAAGGCGATTTCCTGAGCTGTTTTTCGGAAGGCGACAACAGCAAGATTCTGCCTACCGATACGATGAAAAACACCGTGTACTCGCTGGCGCGAAAGTCTTCGGCGACGTGCATGGAAGAATTCGGGCAGGAAGTGATCGAGCACTTGCTATCTAACAATCCGCAAGTCTCCGCTACGGAGGTCACGATTCAGGAAAAAGCGTGGCAACACTTGATTACTGGCGGAGAGCCGCAGCCCGCTACGTTTGTGCAAGCGGGAAGCGAGTTGCAAACGACGCGCGTTTCGCGCAAGCGTGATAAAAGGATTCACATCGAATCTGGGCTGGTGGATCTGCTCATTATGAAGACGGCGGATTCGGCGTTTGAAGGTTACATTCACGATGCGCTCACGACTTTGCCGGAGACCGGCGATCGTTTGTTTGGAACGTCTTTGAGGGCACACTGGATCTACTCTGCGGCGCAGATTGCGTTTAACTCGGTGCGGCAGGGGATTCGCGACGCACTGCTTAGCACGTTTGCCACGCACAAAAGCAAGTCGGTGCAGCACACGTTGTATGCGATGGCGGGAAGCGCGTTCGCTGCTTGCCCGGAAATTTCTGAGATCACGCTAGGTATGCCCAACAAACATTGCTTGCTGGTCGATTTGTCGCGATTCGGGCAGGACAATCCCAACCATATTTTCGTGCCGACCGATGAGCCACACGGAACCATCGAGGCGCGCGTACGTCGCGAGCGCTAAATGGCGCCACATCCGACAGCAACGCATCTCTTGCGCGCACAAGAAGTGATCGCCCGCTGCAAAACTTTGGCGCGCTTCACGGAAGATCCGCCGCGCATCTGCAGGACATTTCTTTCGGCGCCGATGCGGGATTGCTATCTGCAAGTGGAACACTGGATGGGTTCGCTGGGACTCGAGGTACACACGGACGCGGCTGGGAATTTGCGCGGCGTATATCCCGGCGTGGAAGGAACAGCACGCAGGATAATTCTCGGCTCACATCTGGATACCGTTCCCGATGCGGGAGCCTACGACGGAATTTTAGGAGTCGTGCTGGCGCTCGGTCTCGTCACGTCACTGGAAGGGCGCCGTTTGCCATTTGCTATCGAGATTGTTGGCTTTTCGGAAGAAGAAGGAGTTCGCTTCGGCGTTCCGTTTATTGGCAGCCGCGCGCTGGTTGGGCGGCTTGATGAAGGTTTGCTGAAACGTTGTGACGCCAATGGCATTTCGGTGCGCGAAGCTATATCCGCCTTTGGACTGGATCTCGCGGCGATTCCTGATACAGCACTGAATGATGGAGTGCTGGGTTATGTCGAGTTTCACATTGAGCAAGGACCGGTGCTCGAAAATCGTGGGTTTCCCCTGGGCCTTGTCGAAGCAATCGCTGGGCAGACGCGCATGGAACTGTTTTTCACTGGAGCCGCGAATCACGCCGGCACAACGCCAATGAGTTTGCGTCACGACGCGTTGGTGGCCGCTGCCGAGTGGGCCGTGGCCGTAGAGAAAGAAGCGCAGGAAACAGCAGGACTGGTGGCGACTGTCGGCGTGCTGGAAGCCAAGCCTGGCGCCATCAATATCATCGCGGGGCAATGTCGCGCTACGCTTGATGTTCGCCACGGTTCGGACGCGCAACGAAAGCTAAGCGTCAAAAATATTCTGCATCGCGCGCAGGAAATCGCCGAGCGCCGCCGCGTGACGCTGACGTCGACGACGACGCTGGTTCAAGCGGCCACATCGATGGACGCTTTTCTAACACACGAAATCGAAACAGCCGTGTCACGATCAGGAATAACGCCGCACACAATGGTGAGCGGAGCGGGGCACGACGCGATGATCCTTGCCGAAAAGGTGCCAGCAGCGATGATTTTTCTTCGTTCTCCCGGCGGAATTAGCCACAATCCTAAGGAATCCGTGCTGGTGGAAGACGTCGCCAAAGCTCTGGAGTGCGGCCTGCACTTGCTGGATCAACTTGCCACATCATCTGAATTTCTAACGAGGACTCGCCGTGCATAATTTGGGACATACTCGCAGCGCGCACCAGCCGAATCATCTTCTGCTTACGCCGGACACATTTGTGCACACCACTTTCCCGGGGATGAAAGCGGCATCCGCGATCGTGCACATCAGCCCGGTGTTGGGCGCTGGATTTACGCAATACACCGCAAATTTCGAGAGCGGTGGCGAACTGGCGGAGACGCCGGCACAGCGATTTTTGTATGTCACCGACGGCGCGGTGCAGATCAATGTCGCGGGCAAAGAGCATCGGCTCGGGCCACACGGATTCGCGTATCTTCCCGCGGGGACAGCGCAGCGGGTCACCTCGCGGGAAAAAACGCTGGCCATGGTCATCGAGAAAAAATATATACCGACGGCGAGCGTCGAGCCTCCGAAACTTCTAGTCAGCAGCGAGGAAAATATTCCGTCCACGGCGTTGGGCGACGACCCGGCGCTTCAGGTGAAATGCCTTCTGCCAGATCATCCATCGTTTGATTTTGCCGTGAACACCATGGTGTACCAGCCGGGCGCTGCGCTGAGCATGGTGGAAATGCATGTGATGGAACATGGCTTGATGATGCTCGAAGGAGGCGGAATTTACCGGTTGGGCGACTGCTGGTATCCGGTTACGGCGGGCGATTTCATCTGGATGGGCCCGTGGTGCCCGCAATGGTTCGGCGCGATCGGGAAAGTTCCGGCAAAATATTTGATCTACAAAGATTTTAATCGTCACCCGCTGGCAGGCGCTAAGCCGTGAGTCTGACGATTGATCAGGAGCGCTTACAAAGCGAAATTGACGAACTCGCTCTTATCTCGGATGCCGAACCTCCTGCCGTTACGCGTATTGTTTTTACCGCGAAGGATTTGGAAGCACGTGCTTGGCTGAGTAAAAAATGCGCGGAAGCAGGGCTTATTATCCGGCAGGATGCCATCGGCAATACATTTTTTCGATGGCCTGGCGCGGATTCGCACGCTGCCGCGGTTGCGACAGGCTCACACATCGACGCGATTCCCAGCGCAGGAAAATATGACGGCGTGGTGGGCGTGCTTGGCGGCTTGGAAGCCATTCGCGCGCTGCAGCGCAGCGGATTCCAGTCGAAGCGTGCGATCGAACTGATACTTTTTACTTCTGAAGAGCCGACGCGATTTGGCATCGGTTGCTTGGGGAGTCGTGTGCTTTCGGGGACCCTCACGCCTGAAGCTGCGCGGCAGTTGAAGGACAACTCAGGGCAAACTCTGGTGGATACACTGCGAAGCGCAGGCATGGCGGGCGATCTCGATTCTGTGCGACTGCCCGCTGCGTGCTATCACGCCTTCGTGGAACTGCACATCGAGCAAGGCCCGCTTTTGGAACGCGCGGAAATTCCACTCGGCGTTGTTGAGAGCATTGCCGCGCCTGCCAGTTTGGAAGTGCGCATCGAAGGCGCGGGAGGCCACGCTGGCGGCATGTTAATGCCCGGGCGAAAAGATGCGCTGTGTGCGGCGTCTGAAATTATTTTGGCCGCGGAACAGGCGGCGTGGGCGAGTGGATCGACTGACACCGTGGCGACGGTGGGAATCTGCGAGGTATTTCCTGGAGCGGTGAACAGCATACCGAGTCGGGTGAGGCTGACGCTCGATCTGCGCGATACGGAACTCACGCGACGTGACAAAGTGTTGCAGTCCATCAACGAAAAGGCACAGCAGGCTTCAGAAAATCGCGGCGTCTCGCTGCAATTCCACACCGTGAACGCTGATGCGCCTGCTACTTGCGCGGCTGTGGTCACCGATGCTCTGGTGCGGGCCGCGCGCAAACATAACTTACCGTACCAGACGATGGTGAGCCGCGCGTACCATGATTCCCTGTTCATGTCGCGCATCGCACCGACCGGAATGTTGTTCATACCGTGCCGTAACGGCTACAGCCATCGACCTGACGAGTTCGCGTCGACCGCCGATATCGGGCGCGGCGTGCTCGTTCTTGCCGAGACTCTGGCGGAACTTGCCAGTTAGGCAAGTCCTCGATCGCCAGTCCCGTTGCAGCTGAACACTTCCCCTCAAAGCATTCAAGAGACTAGGGCGTACCGTTTACGCCGCTGAGAAATCCACCGAGATGCGCCGTCAGTATGATCAGCACGGCACCGACGATCTCAAAGGTCAATCCCCAAGCAGGCAGTTGGCTCGGCACTTTGCGCCGGGCGCGAAAATAAAGCCACCACGTCAGCCAAATAAATACCGTGGTCGTAATCGCCAAAACCAGGTGATACAGCAAAAGGCCTTTCAACTTTTGCCCCTCTAGTTGCCACTGCCACGCGAACAGTCCGGTAGCCACAACCGGCAAAGTAAAGATAGCCGCAAGCGTTAAGTTCCAAAAGGTGAAGTCGGCTAGTCCGCTGCGCTTGGTGATTCGCGCAAATAGGTCAACGCTCACCGCCACCAGATACAGGGCAATCGGGAAATGGATGAGAACGACGTGCTGCGCGTGTTTAGCGAGCAGCACGGTTCTCCAATCGAACGGATTCACGGAGTGCATGATTATTGGACGATGACTCTCGCGGTCATCTTGGGATGCAGCGAGCAAAAGTAGGAGTAAGTGCCGGGCTTGTCAAAGGTGTAGGAAAATTCGCCGTCGGTATCCAAGGCTTTGGATTTGAAGGTGGTTTTGTCTTCGGCCACCACGGTGTGAGGAATATCGTCGTGATTCGTCCAGTTCACGGTGGTGCCTTTGGGGACGGTGATGGTGCCGGGCGCGAAGGTGAAATTGTCAATTTTTACTTCGGTGGCATTGGCGGCAGCCGCGTTCGGTTCGGTACCCGCCGCAGTTTTCGTTACCGCTATACACGCCATTCCGGAGGCCACAACAAATGCTACACATGCCAAATTTCTGTACCAGTTCATGATTGCTTCTCCTTATTTCTATCAGTAGTTACTTGGTTGGTTTTCTTGACTGACTTGATCCGGTTGATTCAATTTCCTATCGACTATCGCTACAGCGTGCTTGCCACGCACGAAATTCACATCGGTCACGCCAAGCAAGCTGCGCAGTTGTTCTGCCGGAACTTTCATCGGGCCCGGTGAATCGGCCTTGCCCGGCTCGGGCTGAGGGAACGCGGTGGACGCGGCGGTGTGAAAGGTTACGTTGCCTTCCACTTTTTGCATGGTCTGGTGGATGTGGCCGTTGAGCACGGTGACCGAGCCGAAGCGCTTCAAATATGAAAGCGCCTGCGCGCTGTCTTCCGTGCCCCAACCCCAGTCGGGATAAATCGACCAGAGCGGAATGTGGGCGAAGACGATGACCGGCGTGCTGCTACCTAGACTCTTCACATCGTCTTCGAGCCACTCCAGCTGATCGTGCCCGAGTGAACCGAGCCCGCCAGCTTTCAGGTTCTGGACATTGACGAGGCCAACAAAGTGCACGCCCTTCTTATCGAAGCTGTACCAGCCAGCGCCCTTGCTGCCCTTGGCGTAGCGCTCGCGATACTGCTGACCATCGTCGCCAACGAAATCGTGCTCACCGGGCACGAAGAAGACGTCCTTGGCGACAGCGCCTTTCAGGATCTGATCAACGGTGTCGAATTCCTCGGGCTTGGCCAGGTGGCTGATGTCGCCGGTGTGCAGCAGGAATTCCGGCGGAGTTGGCAGCGCATTGATTTTGGCGACGGCAGCCTTCAACGTGGCGACCACGTCAGGATTAGCGGCCTTGTTGAATCCCATGTGACTGTCGCTGATCTGAGCGAAGCTGAGTTCGCCCTTCATCTGTGAGGGGTCCAGTTCGGCAAGGCGGCTGAGGCTGTAGGATTTCAGCACTCCGCCTGACATCAGGCAGATGGTGCCGGTGCCGGCCCACGCCATACACTTCAAAAATCCGCGGCGATCGACACCGTCCTGATTGTGGTCAATCTGAATTTCATCTTTTTTACTGCGTGACATTCGCTTCCTCCATTCGCGTTCCGCTCGCACTCCACGTCCTACTTGCCCCAATTGTTTTGTGGCGCGAGCCCGAAGAGAGAGCACGAACCCGCGCCACTGTGGACGTGTTCAATGTGCAAGACCAGGGCTGTGCCGCGTTTATTCCCTTCCGCGCGGGAAACTTGTTTTCAAGAAAGTTGGCTGCAAAGGGAATAAACTCGGCCCTGCCGCAGTTACCGTAATGTGGAGTGATAAGAGGTCTGGACGTGTTGCAGCAGGAAGAGCGAGCGCGTTTTGAGGCGAATGTATTGCCGCATCTCGACGCCGCCTACAATCTGGCGCGTTGGATTTTGCACGGACGCACGGAAGCGCAAGACGTGACGCAGGAAGCGATGCTGCGCGCCTATCGCTTCTTTGGCACGTTCCACTCGGGCGACGCCCGGGCATGGCTTTTGCAGATTGTGCGCAACTGCTGCTACACGTGGCTGAAGAAAAATCGCGTGACGGAAGATATGTCGGAACTGGACGAACTCGCAATGCCGCAAGAAAAGGAAACTCCAGAATCGCTGGCGATGGCAAATTCTGATCGAGACGCGCTGAGACGCGGCCTAGAGCAATTGCCAAGGCATTTCCGGGAAATTCTGGTGCTTCGGGAACTGGAAGGTTGTTCGTACAAAGAAATTGCGGCCATCACGTCGCGGCCGATCGGCACAGTAATGTCAGGGCTGGCGCGGGCTAGGCAACAACTGCGACAGTTCTTGACCGAACCGGCCCGTAAGGAGGCTCACCATGACTTGTGAGCTCTCGCAAACGCGTTTGCACGCTTATCTGGATAACGAACTGGATGCCATGGGCGCCGCTGAGTTTGAGCGCCATTTGGAGACATGCCCGGATTGCAAAACGCAACTGGCTGCCAGCGAAAAACTGCGCAAGGCGCTATCGCAGGTGCAATTGTACGAACGCGCGCCTGCTAGCCTGCGCAGCAAGATACAAAGCTCGTTGCCAAAATTACCCGCCACGACGCATGGTTCGAGATCCACTTCGCCGGCCCCATGGCAAAGGCTGGCACTTGCCGCTGCGCTGCTGCTCGCTGCGGTCCTGGGCTGGCGGCAGTGGGACGGGGCGAATCATCCTGCTTACCAGCAAACGCTGGCCGCAGCCACGGTAGACGCGCATCTGCGCTCGATGCAACCGGGCCATTTGGCCGACGTGGTCTCCACCGATCAGCACACCGTGAAGCCGTGGTTCGACGGCAGACTTACGTTCGCGCCGCCGGTGCGAGATTTTGCAGACGCGGGCTTCCCGTTAATTGGCGGACGCCTGGACGTGATAGACGGCCGCACGGTGGCCGCACTGGTGTACGGCCGGCGCAAGCACATCGTGAATGTATTCGTGGCAAAGGCCGAGCCCTCGGCGGCGTGGAGCGGTTCCGGAGGGATTCAGGGCTACCACTGGACGGCTTGGCAGAAGGACGGCCTGTCTTTTTGCGCGGTATCCGACGCGGCGGCCGCCGATCTGGAGCAGCTCAAACAGCTTTTCCTCGCGCCTTAGCCTGCGCAGCCCGCGGGCTTTTACAAAACCGTAACTTGACATTAAACATCGCCCCATATATGAACGGGTGGATTCCCTGCTCTTTATGGGCAATGTGTGTCCGTCTTCGCCGATGGGTGGGATTGGCGCGGCGACACGCTGACGGTCCTACCGCGCGGTCAGGTCAATTTCCGGGCGACAGGTCCGCCTAAAGACAGGAACTTCAATTCGAGGCTCTACCGGGGGGCAACGATATGGCAAGTGGCGGACAGGTTGTGCAGGGAGTCAGTGCCGATTACAGCATCTCGCGGGTCATTGGGGCCTCTGCTGTCGGGACAATGATTGAATGGTACGACTTCTACATTTTTGGGAGCTTGGCTGCCGTCCTTTCCCCCAAGTTCTACCCGCCCGGTAACGACACTTTCGCCTACATCGCTTATCTCGCCACGTTCGCGGTCGGCTTTCTGGTTCGTCCCTTTGGCGCTTTATTTTTCGGCCGCATCGGCGATCTCGTTGGGCGCAAATACGCGTTCCTGGTTACGCTCAGCATCATGGGAGGGGCTACCGCGGTCATCGGTCTGCTCCCGTCCTACAAAACCGCCGGATGGTTTGCGCCGATCACGTTGCTGCTCATTCGCGTTTTGCAAGGCCTAGCACTCGGCGGTGAGTATGGCGGCGCCGCTGTCTACGTCGCCGAACATGTGCCCGATAATAAACGTGGCTTCTACACCAGCTTCATCCAGATCACCGCGACTCTCGGCTTGTTCGTTTCCCTGCTGGTAGTGCTCGGCACGCAATCTTCTATGACTGCGGACCAGTTCAAAGAGTGGGGCTGGCGGATTCCCTTCCTTGTTTCCATCATTCTGGTTAGCATCTCTCTGTACATCCGCTTGAAGATGAAAGAATCGCCCATCTTCTCGCAACTCAAGAGTTCCGGCATGACCTCGGCTCGGCCGCTGACCGAAGCCTTCACCGTGTGGGAGAACTTGAAGCGCGTGCTGATCTCGCTCTTTGGAGCGACCGCGGGCCAAGGCGTGATCTGGTATACCGGGCAGTTCTATGCGCTGTTCTACCTGCAGACCGTGTTGAAGGTGAACGCCAAGACTTCCAACATCATCGTCGCATTGGCGCTGCTATTTGCCATGCCTTTCTTCACGGCATTCGGAGCGCTTTCTGATCGCATCGGCAGAAAGTGGCTGATGATGGGTGCCTGCCTGCTGGCAATTTTCACCTACGTGCCCATTTATCACGCGATGCAAGCCGCCGCCGGCAACAATGTGCAACATCTCGCTTCCGCGAAGAACAAAGTCACGGGCGCCATAAGTCTTACACCGCAAACAACCGATCCCAACACTGGCGCACTAGTTCCGGCCAAGGAAGCCTCCAATCCAAACATTCCCGTGCTGGTCTTCCTGGTTTTCCTGCAAGTAATTCTGGTATGCATGATTTACGGGCCAATCGCCGCGTATTTGGTGGAGGCCTTCCCGGCCAAAATCCGCTACACCTCCCTGTCGTTGCCATATCACATTGGCAACGGGGTTTTTGGAGGCTTGCTCCCGCTCATTGGCCTATCCCTGTGCGCTCGCACAGGGAATATTTACGCGGGACTCTACTATCCCATTGCTGTTGCAGCCATCACTTTGGTTGTGGGCAGCATCTTTCTAAAGGAAACGCATGGCACGTTGATCTGGGCGGAATATAACGAGGCTAAGAAAGTTAGCGCCTAGCGGATTGACGCGGTCACTCGCGAAGTAGCATCATTCTCATCCTGGGCAGAAACGGCGCCAGCGCTGCTTTCGGCCTTAAGATACGCGCCGCTCCGCGCGTAGTTTACCAAGTGTCATGCAATTGGCACGCTTGCTTGCTGACTTTCAAGGGAGTACGACCGTGGCGAAAATCCTGGAAAAGAAGAACACCAATGGGAAGCCCAAGGCCAAGAAGCAAGGCCTGACCGAAGCGCAGATTGCCGTTCACTGGAAGGAAGAGGAATACATTCGCCCGCCGGCGCGATTCATTGCGCAAGCCAACCTGAACGATCCGAGCATTATGGAGCGCTTCAGCGAGAAATATTTCCCGGAATGTTTTCGCGAGTATGCCGAGCTGCTGCATTGGGACCAGTACTGGCATACCACGCTGGATGCCAACCATCCGCCGTTCTGGAAGTGGTTTGTGGGCGGCAAGCTGAATGCCTGCTACAACTGCGTGGATCGGCATTTGGCGAAGTATAAGAACAAGGCGGCATTGGTCTTTGTTCCTGAGCCCGAAGATGAAAATCATGTAGTTATCACTTTCCAGGAGCTGTACCGGCGCGTGAACGAAGTGGCCGCAATGCTGCGCGATTTTGCCGGACTGCAAAAGGGCGATCGCGTCACGATTCACATGCCCATGATTCCCGAGTTGCCGATCACCATGCTGGCTTGTGCGCGTCTGGGCGTGATTCACTCAGTGGTGTTTGGTGGCTTTTCTGGGGAGGCTTGCGGCATGCGTGCCGCCGATTCTGGCAGCCGGGTGCTGATTTACGCTGACGGTTATCATCGCAACGGCCGCTGGGTGGACCACAAAACCAGCGCCGATCTTGCGGTGCAAACCGCGCAGAAAGAAGGCCAGCACATCGACAAGGTGCTGGTGTGGCGCCGTTATCCGCAGCGTTACACATCGGACGCGCCGATGATCATGGAGCGCGATTATTTCGTCGACGAAATTCTGAAGAACTACCGCAACCAAATCGTCGAACCGGTTTCCATGGATGCCGAAGATCCGCTGTTCCTGATGTACACCAGCGGCACCACCGGCAAGCCCAAGGGTTGCCAACATCGCACCGGCGGCTACATGGCGTACGTTGCGGGCACTTCGAAGTTCTATCAGGACATTCACCCCGAAGATGTTTATTGGTGCATGGCAGACATTGGCTGGATCACCGGCCACTCGTATATCGTTTACGGTCCACTTTCGCTGGCCGCGACCAGTGTGCTGTATGAAGGCGTGCCGCAATTTCCCGACGCGGGGCGTCCCTGGCGCATCGCCGAGCGGCTGGATGTGAACATTTTTCACACTTCGCCAACAGCGATTCGCATGCTGCGCAAAGCCGGGGCCGACGAGCCCAAAAATCACAAATACCGCTTCAAGCATATGACCACCGTCGGCGAACCCATCGAGCCGGAAGTGTGGCGGTGGTATCACGAAGTGGTTGGCAAAGGTGAAGCGGTCATTGTGGATACGTGGTGGCAGACAGAGACGGGTGGATTTCTGTGTACCACGAAGCCCGCTCTGGACGCGATGAAACCGGGCAGCGCGGGGCCTGCGTGCCTGGGAATTTATCCGACGATTGTGGATGAAGAAGGCAACGAGGTTTCCACCGAATCGCACAACGCCGGGAATATTTGTATTCGCAATCCGTGGCCGGGCATCATGCAGACCATCTGGGGCGATCCGCATCGGTTTGTGAGCAATTACTACAAGAAGTACAACAAGAATCCGCATAGCAAAGATTGGCGCGATTGGCCGTATTATGCCGCGGATGGCGCGGTGCTGCCTGCGGATGGCTACTATCGCATCCTTGGCCGCGTGGACGACGTCATCAACGTTGCCGGGCATCGCCTGGGCACCAAGGAGCTTGAATCGGCCTGCTTGACGGTCAGTGAAGTGGCTGAGGCGGCGGTTGTGCCCGTCGTCGATGACGTGAAGGGGCGCGTGCCGGAGATTTACGTGTCACTTAAGCCTGGCGTGCTACCGCGGCGTACGGTGATTGAAAAGATCACTTTGACGATTGAAACCATGATTGGGAAAATCGCGCGTCCGAAGCGCATTCACATTGTTCCCGACATGCCTAAAACGCGAAGCGGAAAAATCATGCGCCGCGTGCTGGCCGCTATTTCTAACAATATGGATACCGGCGACATTACGACGCTGGCCAATCCGGACATCGTTGGGCAAATCCGCGAGTTGGTGCAGGGCCGCGAGATGCGTCCGCTGAATGAAGGTCCGGAAGACATCAAGCGCTTCGGCGAAGAACGATAACGAGGCGATTGGTTTCGCCAGGTGCCCCAATAAGAAGGGACGTCCAGTGAGGAACGTCCCTTTTCTAAATGCAGGCTTCGTAATTTCCTACAGCGCGCGCCCGACCATGCCGGAGTAGGCAATCCAACTCATAATGATGGCGCCAATCGAACCAAATACCAGAAAGAACGCCAGTGCCTTACCATTTACTTTCCCGTCGTATTCGTTTGCTGTTTCAGACATAGTCTTCTCCCTATGCGGCTCGTGTTAGCTGCTAAGTTTTAGATTCCGGAGAACTTGAGGGAGATTATACACAACCGCGGCGCGGCACAAGGACTTTTTGCTGCACCGTTGACGCCGGCCGGTGACCTGCTCGAGCGGCCAGCTTTATTCCTCCATAGGTCTTAAGCAACACTTCCACGTACGACGTGCCTTGTCTCACGCGGAGAGTATCCTGGCGCCCCTGAAACACGCGAAGGCGAAGGCTAGAATTCCAGGCGTAGAGAGGCTTGGCCGGTGCGATTGCCGCTATTTTCGGCGGTCTGCACGTTTTGCACTACGCCGAAGGAGGAGGCGGTAACGTTGGTTGGGGGCGGCGCGAAGTTGGGATGGTTCATGAGATTGGTGAAGGTCGCTTCGAAGCGAAGATGGAAACGCTCTGAGAGGCGCAACGTTTTGGCAAGTCCGGCCGCGATGGTGGAGGTCCCGGGTCCTTCAAGAATGCCAACGCCGCAATTTCCCACTGGGCCCACGGGAATAGGATTGAACGCATTGATATTGAACATGCTGCCGTTTGCCGCCTGGTTGCCGTTGCCGATGCAATCCGGACGCTGGAACGCTCCACGATAGGAAAGGTTCAGGTTGCCGGGATCGTAGCTCGAACTGGTGATGGGCGTGAGATACGGTCCGGTCTCCCACAAACTTACGGTACTGATCGACCATCCACCGAGCATCGCATCGGACCAACGATTCATGTGCGAAAAGAATTTGCGATTCTGGCCGACCGGGAGATCGTAAACCGCGGAAAGAAGAAAACGATTACGGCGGGTGTCGGCCATGTTGCCGCGATTTGCCGCGAGGTCGAAACGGTCGGCCACCGGCGTTCCGTAAATGACTTCTGGATTAAACGTTGTGGGCGCGTCTCCCCCAATGTTGCCCAGACTTTTCGCCCAGACGTGGCTGGCTTGAAAGGTGAGGCCGCTGCGCGCACGGACGTTGAGCTCGGACTGTAAACCGTTGTAATTCACGTGGCCTGCGTTCGTGGTGGAAAGCACGCGTCCCCAGTTCGAATAAGGCCTCGGATTAGGATTGGGCGAAGTGCTGCTCGGCTCAACTTGATTCAAATCCACTGTCTGGCTCATGCGATACGAACTCATGCCCACATAACTTTCGCGCAGGGTGATGTTGTTGGCAAGTTCGCGTTCCACGGTGAGATTCCATTGCGCGGATTGTGGGTCGCGGTAATTGGTCAGGGTGTTCTGATAAAAGTCGCCGGTGCCGGCAATGTTCCCGGGATTGTCCGCGGTGCGGGCGCTGGGGAATTGGTAGGCTGGCAGACCGTTGGTAAGGGAGTTGGCGGTGGTGCGTACGACGGAGACGTCGATGTTCGTGGTGTTGAAGGAGAGTTGACCGAGATTGGTCATGGTGAAAATTCCGAAACCGCCGCGGAGGACCGTTTTACTGTTGCCAAAGGGGCGGTAGGCAAAGCCGAGACGCGGCTGAAAATTTCCCCCGTAGAACTGCCGCAGACCAGGCCCCAGGCCCACCTTGTTGGCATATTCGATGGGAGCGCACGGCATGCTTGGAGCCGCGCCCAGCACTGGAACGCAGCCCAGCGCGATGTCTGCTGCTGTGGGAGCGCCGCAAGGGTCGGCGACGTTATTGGGATCGGCGGGATTACAACTGTTGATGCTGGCAAGAAATCCAGCGCGGGGGACGTTGCCAACCGGAATGATGATTCCGCCATTGCGAACGTCGAATGCAGTGAGATTTCCCAGATCACTGACGAATGCGGGCAGCGCCTGCCACCTCAATCCATAAGTGAATGTGAGCCGATCATTGAAACGGAACTCGTCCTGGCCATAGATACCGGTTTGCGTCGTATGTGCGTGTACGTCAGGGCCGGACTGCGCGACGTAGGTCTTGGTGGGCAAGCCCAGCAGCAGATTTGCAAAGGCGTTGCCGGTGAAAATTCCCTGATCAAAAGTGAACGCACCAAAATCGTCAGCACCACCAAAACTTTCCAGGTCCTGATAGGCGACACGGCGCACATCGACGCCGAATTTCATGGTGTGCCGGCCGTTGATCCACGTGAAATTATCGGCGAATTGAATGGTCTGCGACTTGGTGGTGCCATCCTTGTCGCGACCTATGGGAGAATAATTTCCGGGATCGTCGCTGAAATTGAAGATCGGAAAGCCGCCGGTATCCGGATGATCGCTCAGGTTCAGCCCGGTCAGGCCGAGAGTTGAGATTGCGGCCGCGCCTTGGATTGGAAACTTCACCTGAAATTGCCAGTAAGAAAGCCCAAAGCGCACTTCGTTAACCAAGTTATTGGTGATCAAATAATTGTGCGAGACGATTAAATTATTGTTGTGCTCGGTGTCTTGATCCGGCGGCAGAAAATTGTTCACGGTGTTCAGCGCGGTATCGGTTAGGGATTGCGCAGTGAGATGCTTCCAACTCCAACGCACAAACATCGACTGCTTGGCGGTAATGGTGCGATCAAAGCGCAAGTCGAAACCATTGGTGTTGCTGGGCGTTGGGGTTTGCTGCAGGTAATTGGCCTGCGAACCAAAATTTGCGGCGCTCACATTAATGTTCGGCGCCGGGATGTAATTGTTGAGCAAGCTCAGCGCCACGGGATTAATGCAATCCTGAGAATTAGCACACTGGCTTCCGCTGGGAATTTTATTCCCGGGATACGGCTTGCCAGTGAACGGGTCCATCAGGGGAGTGGAAAGAGCCGAAAAATCACCTTGACGCATGGCGTTGCTGGGCACAAAGAGAAACAGCGGAGTGGAATAGCGCCGGCGATTTGCTTCGAAGTCGGCGAAGAAGAACGTCTTGGCTTTGCCATGCGACAGCTTGGGTATCGCCAGCGGGCCGCCGAGGCTACCGCCAAAAGTGTTGAATGTTTTGTGCGGTTTATCGCCGGAGTTCCAGACCTCTGCATCGAAGGCGTCATTCTGCAAATATTCGAAAGCGCTGCCATGGAATTGATCGCCGCCGCTTTTGGTGGAAATGGTGACATCGCCCAATTGCGCGAATTCCGCGTTGTTGTTGAACTGCGTAACTTTGAATTCACTGATCAGCTCCGACGATGGATTCATATTGCCCAGCGCGCCGTTCTGCCGGATATTCACAGTAGACGAGCCGTCAACGGAATATTGCACCTGCGACGGCAGTCCGCCACCCACGGAAACGTTGCCGTTAGCATCTTGCTGCGCGCCGGGAACCGTGGCGAGCATGGCCAGCGGACTGGTGGTCGCACCGCGATAGTTCACGGGGAGATTCGTGAGTTGCGCAAAATCCTTGGTGTCGCCAATCGTTCCGTTTTCCGTATTGATGACCGGCCCGCCTTCACCGTTCACTTCGATCGTTTGCGCCGAAGTGGCCAGACGCAGGAGGGCGTCCAGCCGAAGAGTTTGCCGTGCATCAAGTTGCAGCGACGCAACTTTGTAGTCCGCAAACCCGATGGCCTTGACCAGCAGCGTGTAGTGGCCCGGCTTGAGATTAACGAAGTGAAACAGGCCGTCGGAATCCGTGGTGCTGGTGTGCTGGTCTTGCTCCTCGATGCTGGTGAGCACCACTTGCGCGCCGCCCACCAAGCCTTGGCCCGGATCTTTCACCACACCCACAACATCGCCGAACGTGGACTGGCCTCTTGCAGACGGTACGAAAGACGAAACGAAAAGCAGAACGAAAGCAAATAGTGCTGCATCGAGTTTCGTGGTAAATAAAAAATATCGCGTCATG
>Ga0070762_10000018_pt1 | contig 43497 bp, 38 predicted proteins | sample HubBroMetageREF2_FD_66726 | JGI IMG/M metagenome (GOLD analysis project Ga0070762, IMG submission 66726) | Reference soil microbial communities from the Hubbard Brook experimental Forest, New Hampshire, USA - Hubbard Brook CCASE Soil... | ecosystem: Environmental > Terrestrial > Soil >...
GGGATCAGCTCGTCTTATCCGAGCTTAGAAAGGCCGGATCGGACCTAACGAAGCCGACCGACATCCGCTTCTATCTCTACATCCCCACCCTTAGCGATGCGCAGCACGCGGCACAGACCCTTCGAGAACACGGATTCACGGTCGAAGTGCGGGCGCCCCTTGGCTCTCTACCAGATGGATCTGTTGAAAGGCGCTATTCCGTTGTCGCTAATGTCCAAAGAGTACTATCGTCGGACAATGTAAGATTGGCTCGGGATCTTTTCCAGGGTCTCGCTTTACGATACAGGGGAGAGTACGACGGATGGGAGGCCGCTATTGCAAGGTGATGACGAACCACGACAAGGCCGAAGAGCGCTAGACATAATGCCGTAGTTTAGGCCAGAGAACGTTGAGCGGTTCGGTTATCCCGGTGCAGAGTGAGATCGGAATATCTCGTTCGTATGAGATCACCCACGACGGATTGAAGCGCGTGACGAGCCGTGCGCTGCGAAAGAGCCCCGGAAAATCCGTTCGCCCGCAGTCGCCGTTTACGTCGATCACGACGTTTCCGCTGTAGCCGTGCGTTCCCCAGAGCCAGTAGTTGTTGTGGCCGGAGATGGCCGGCGGCAAGCCGTAACGCCCGCCGAAGAAATCGATCGCCGCGGCCTCGCCGTAGTTGCTCGTGACGATGGCGGCTTGCGCCCGTTGCGCCGGCGGCAAGCCGGCGTAAATCGTTGCAACCGTTGCCGCCAGCTCGGGCCAGCCGTGCATGTCGGCCCAATCTTCGGGCAGCGCCGATGTGCGGGAGCGTTCGGTCGCCATTGTCGATTTCGCGATGTGTAAGGCGCGCGAGACGAAGCCCGAATAATCGAGCATCGCCGGCTCGGACAGCACCGGCAGCGAGAAAGGCAAGAAGAAGAGTCCCGCGGCGACGACCACTGCAATCAAGAGCGGCCGCAATACGATCGCGCGCCGCGTCGCTCGCTCGAACGCGACCCCGCCCGCCGCCATCAAAATCGGATAGACGTCGGCGGGATAGTAGTGCTTCGCGTGTAGCGCGATCATCATCGCAATCAACAATACGTAGGCGTAGCACAGAAAACGCGCGGTTTTATTGAAGAACAGCCAGAACAACCCGACGATCCAAATCGGCGCAGCAAAGAGATTGGTTAACAGCAGCTGCTGAAAGAGAAAGAGCGCCGGTGGTGCGACGACGTTCTTGCCGTTTTGACCGTTGCGCAGCAACTCCCACATCGGAAAACCGTGCAGCGCTTGCCAGAGGAGGTTCGGCAAGGCGATCGCGATTGCCACCGCGACGCCGCCCAGGAACCATCGGGAAAACAGAACGCGCCGTTGCGGCGTCAGCAACAGACCCGCGACCAGCGCCAGCGCGAAGAAGATCACGCTGTACTTGCTTTCGAGTGAGACTCCCATGCACGCACCGGCGCCCAGCCACCACCGCGGGTCGGCGCCCTTAACGATTCGCAGCACGTAGAGTGCGGCGAGCGGCCACAGCCAGAGGCCCACCATATCGGGGCCGACCTTCGTTCCAAAACTTTCTAAGACGCCCGCGGCGAGGAACGCGAGGCTCGCAAGTACGGCCGCGAACGTGCGCCCGCCAAGCTCGGCGACGAGCCGGCACGTCACGTAGACGCCGGCGGCAGCGAAGGCAGCGGGGAGTGCGCGCAGCAGGAGGAGCGAATGCCCGAAGAGCTGCGAACCCGCGGCGAGGAGCGGAACGAGCGGCGGCTGGTCGACGTAGCCCCATGCCGGATGAAATCCGCAGATGATAAAGTAGAGCTCGTCGCGGAAGAAGCCGTAATGCGGATTGGCGGCGAGATGCAGCACGAACGTCACGAATGCGGCGATCGTCGCCGTTCGATCGAGCCGAGCGACGTTCATTTAGGCATCACCTCGTAGAGTTCGTGATAATCGTCGAGCTTTGTATAATCTCGCGCACCGGTTAGGCTGCCCACGTCGTGCGGATCGACTAGCACGAAGACGCGGTGATCCACGGCCCAGCGCCGGTACAGATCGAGGCGCAGTTCGTTGTCCGAGACGATGGTGAGTCCCGGAAGCGACCCGTCCACGTAGGCGCCATATGCGAGTGAAGTGGCGTCCAGCCAGGGTGTGACGACGACGCTTGGCGCGGGCACGCTAAGGCGGACCGCGTCGATCACCCAGCGGCCGCCTTCGCCCGGCGCGTGACGAAAGAAGGCGCGGTGATTCGCAAAGGCCATTCCGGCGCCGATTGCAAGAAAGAGCACGAGAGCGCTGCGTAAGAGCGGCATGGTGGAGGCCTCGGATTCCGGCACGAGCGCCCCGAATAGTGGAACGGCTAGCCACGACGCGAGCAGACGATAGCGGCCTACGTCGCTTTCGTTGGGATAGACGATGGAGAAAAGCAATGCCGCGGTGCAGCTAATGCAGAGCACGAGCGTCGTGCGCCAGTTCCGTCGCCACGCCGCCGCGACTCCGGCCAAAAGAACGAAGGTCGCAAACGTACCGTACTGCGCTTGGGTGCCCGTCACGAACGCCCAAAGCGCATCCCCGATACGCAGCGGGTTGAACGCTTGCGCGAAATAGCCGGGCGTATGAAACTGGCTGCCGGTCAACTCCAATGCGAGACCATGAAGCGTGCGCGGGTCGTTGTAGTTCCAGTAGATGCCGCCGTTGACACCTTGGAGCCCGACCGTTGGATCGAGCCCGTGAGCTACGACGTAGGCCGAGCGCAACGGCAAATAGAGGTAGAGCGCCAGTGCTCCCAGCATCAGCGCGACCGAAAGGGCGGCGAGCCGCAACGACGGCTTGCGCGCTGCGATCAGCGTTCCGATCAGCAAGCCCGGTAGCAAGAAGAGGGCGTTGGGATGAGCGGCCATTGCGAGCCCACAGAGCGCAAAGGCCCCGGCAAACCAGCGGCCCTCCCCGCTGCGCATCCATCGCAGGAAGGCGTAGATCGCGATCGCTTCGCATGCGACGGCGAGATCCTGCGCTTCGGCGCGCGCTGCGTGCGCCCAGACGTCTTGCGTGAACGCAAACCAGAGTGTGGCAAAGAGCGCGACCCATCGCCCGGCGCCAATCTCTCGCGCGACCGCATATCCGGCCAAGGCCGTTATCGCAATGGCGACGCCGCTCATCGCATTCATGGCAAAGGCGACCGAACCGATTGCGACGACGTGCGACCACACGTACCCCACCAGCGTGTAGAGCGGAAAACCGGTCGGATGCGCGATGCCTAACATATACGGGACGCCTTGAAGTTCGGCCGTGTCCCACGAGCCCGGCTCGATCGACGCGCTGGCAATATATGCAGCTGCGGGAATTACAAAAGCCGCGAAAGGCGGCAGCGCCTTCAGCTGCGCCGCGAGCCGCGGCCGGTTCACGCCAGTGTGGGCAGCGGCAGTGACGGACGGGTCGAGAGATCGGGTCGCACCTCTTGGTATCCCGCCAGGGCGCCGTCCATGAGCGCGAGCGCGAGATCGAGCTGCGGGTCCTTTCCATCGCGAAAATCGTGTGGCGCGATGTCCACGTCATAATCCGGATCGGCTCCGCGATTTTCGACGCTCCAGCCGACATCGACGAACCAGAAAGAAAACTCAGGCTGCGTCGTGAGCGTGCCGTCGACGAGGTGATGGTACGGATCGATCCCGATGACGCCGCCCCACGTGCGTTTGCCCACCAGCGGGCCGAGTTTGTAGAGCTTGAAACAGTGGCTGAAGATGTCGCCATCGGAGCCTGCGAACTGGTTCGTCAGCGCGACCATCGGGCCGTTCACCGATTCTGGTGGATAGGGTTGCGGCGCCCCGTAGCGCGGGATATCGTAGCCGACGCGTTTACGGGCGAGTTTCTCGAGCAGCAACGGCGAAACGTGCCCGCCGCGATTGTAGCGTACGTCCACGATCAAGCCTTTTCGATCGAACTCGCTCAAATAGCCGCGATGAAACTCGGAGAATCCCCATGGCCCCATATCGGGAATGTGAAGGTAGCCGACGCGTTCGCCGGTTCGTTCGTGCACGAGCCGGCGGTTCTCATCCACCCACGCGCGATAGCGCAGGGCCGCTTCGCTGGCGAGCGCCTTGACGAGCAGCGTCCGTTCCTCGCCTTTGCGCGAACGCAGAGTCACGGAAGTCTCGCGACCCGACGCATTGACGAGCAACTGGCCCGGAGTAACGTCGCGTGACAAGCGCTTTGCACCGATCGCGACGATGCAATCCCCTTCGCGGACGTCCAAACCCGGCTCCGCGAGGGGTGAATCTTGATCGCGATTCCACGAGTCGCCGCGATAGATGCGCTCGATGCAGTAACCGCCTCGATCCTCGTCCCACTGCAGATCCGCTCCCAAGAAGCCGCGTTGATATTGCGGCGGTTCGCGATAGTCGCCGCCCCATTCGTAGGCGTGCGACGTACCGAGCTCGCCCTGCATCTCCCAAATGAGGTCGGAGAGCTCCGTGCGCGTGCGCACGCGCGGCAGCACGGCGGCGTAGCGATCGAAGACCCGATCCCAATCGATGTCGCTCATGTCCTCGACCCAGAACTGTTCGGTCTGAAGCCGCCACGCTTCGCGATACATCTGCCCCCATTCGTCGCGCGGAACGATTTCGACGTTGGCACGATCGACGTCGATCCAGCCGCTTCTGCGCCCTGGCTCGGCCGGCGGCTTCTGCTCTTCACCTTCTTCGGGTAAGTCGCCGAGCGCGTCGATCGCTCGCAACCGATCGTTGGAACGATAAATCAGCGTTCGTCCATCGGCGCCCAGCTGAATCTCGTCGCACTCGCTGGCCATCGTGGCCTGGCGCTGGTGCTCGAAGTCGTAGGCCAGGAGCGTTCCGTGATCGTCCTTGTCAAGATCCTCCCGCCGAGCCGGTTTAATTCCCCTAACGGGAAAAAGCGTGAAGAGCACGCGTTGCGGAGCCGCAACGATTTGTTGGTAATCCCCCTCGTCGACCGGAAAGCCGAGCACGCGTCCTTGAATTCCTTCGAAGTCGATCTGCACGTCGGACGCCTTCTGCGGTTTTCCGTTCTTCGCGCGTTCGTGATCGTGATCGCGATCGCGATGGATCGGCTTTGGCTTGGGCACGAACGGCGACGGCACGTCGCTGCGCAGCGTCACGACGAACGGCCGGCTCGCCTGAGGGAAGCTCAGGTCGAACTGCAGCGCGTCGTAGACCGGATTGAAATCGCGCGTCGAGATGAAATAGAGATACGAGCCGTCCGGATCCCAAACCGGCGACTGATCCGCGCGCAGCGGCGAGGTAACGTCGTGGATCTTCCCCGAGCGAACTTTGACGATGCGAATGATCGACGTGCCCTGCGCCGGCGACCAAACGTAGGCCAAGTAGCGGCCGTCGGGCGAGAAGGCCAGGCCTTCGATGCGATGGGACGGGCAAGTATCGAGTACCCTGACCTTTCCTGACTCGACGTCTGCGACGCACAACTCGTGGCGGTGATTCGCAAAGGCGACGACGTCATCGGTCGGCGAGCAGACCATGTCGGTCACGCGGCCGATGTCTCCGCTGGTGACCAAGCGCGGCTCGGTGGACGCATCGGCGGGGTACAGCGCGATCTGTTCGTAGCCGTTGATGTCGGTGACCGAAGCGAGGCGCTCGCCGTCCTGCAGCCACCGTGTTAGGCGACTGCGCGCTTTGCTCCCCACGCCGTGGCGAATGACGGCCCCTTCGAAGAACGGCATCGTGAAAGTCTGACCGCGCGCGTCGAAGGCCACTTGCGTCCCCTCGGGATTGGGTCTGAACTGCTCGAGCGACTCCGCCGCATTCTCGAAGCGGCGCGCGAGCTGCGGAGCCGTGGAATGCGTTTCGATCTCAACCCGCGAGACGCTATCGCTTGCGATATCGTACACCTTGATATCGCCGCCGGCGGCGTAGACGATGCGCCGGCCATCGGTAGCCGGGAAGCGCGCGTAGTACTCGCTCTCGTTGGTATGACGCCGCAGGTCGCTTCCGTCGAGCGTGCACGAATAGATGTTGCCGATGCCTTCGTGATCGGCCAAGAAATAGATGCGATCGCCGATCCACATCGGCCAGCAGGGATTTCCGTCGGGTAACGGCAGGCGCGCGAACTGATCGGAGTCCTGCGCTTGCACCCAGATCTCGCCCGCCGTGCCGCCGCGATATCGCTTCCAGCGCGCCGGATCGGCCGCATTGCGTCCGATGGCAAGCCGTCCGTCCGGACCATATGAGACGACCCGCCCGTGCCCGAGGCCGAACTCGCGCGGGTCGCCGCCGTCGCGCGCAATTCGAAAAGGCCGAGTCTCACCCTCGTACCACGTTGTCGGGTTGCCGACGAAGAATATCTCCGTTCCATCGTCGCTCCACCCGATGGTTGAGAGCATCGTCCCTCCCAGGAAGGTCAGACGTCGAGGTTCGCCGCCGCGCGCCGGCATCACGTACAACTCCGGATTACCTTCGTCGGTCGAGACGAACGCAATCCACTCGCCGTCGGGCGAGATGCGGGGGAACGAACACGTACCAAAACTCACCGTGAGCCGAACGGCGTCACCGCCTTGCGCCGAGGCGCTCCACAGGTCGTCCTCGCAGACGCAAACTATGCGGTCGCCTGCTATCGACGGATAGCGGTAGTAGCCCTGATTCATACGAGAGAAGCTTGGCGACAGGGTATCAGGCTCCCCTTATTTTGGGGCATGCGGCATGGCGCCGCCGGTCACGTGCAAGAGCCGGCCGAGCGTTGCGTTCAGTTCGGCCGCATTTTCAATTTGTACGAGCGTGGGGACCAAGGTTGGCGTGCGCGAGCGGCGTTCGAAGGGTTCGATCGGTCCATTCCACGCAAACTGGGTCGCCGAATCGCCCGCTAAGCTGCGAAAGAAGAGTTCGGCGCCAAGCGCGTTGGCCCAACCGAATTCGGGGCGCGTGTAGCGCCAGTAGCCGTCGGGATAGAAACTCTCGTGAATCAAGCCGTCTTCGCCGTCGGTTTCGGCAAGCGTCGTAATCGCGGCGGCCACCTCTACCGAAGACGTTGAGGTGAGGGCGCGACCGATTATTCCCAGCGGCCACACATATCCATATGGCGTGTGCGGGCTGCCGAGTCCCTCTGCGTACCGTCCCGAGAAGAAGAACGGATTGTCCTTGCTGAGCGTAAACCGTCGCGTGGCCAAATAGGTTGGATCGAATGCCGAGCACCAATCGATGTACGGCAACGTCGTTAGATTCGGAATGTTGGCGTCGTCCATAAGGTTATAGCGCCCATAGCCATCGGTTTCATAGGCATACATCCAAACGTGACGGCGCATGTCGAAGTAGCGCCCGTACCGCTCGACGCCGATTTGGACGCGCGCTCCCAGTGCCTCAGCTTGATTGGCGAGGGTCGCATCGCCATAGCCGTCGAGAGCGAGTCGCACGACGTCCCGCAACGCGACCACAGCCATCGCGTTTTGCGGAATGTTGAAACGGTATTGTACCGGATCGTCCGACGGACGGAAGGCGCCCCATATCATGCCGGTGCCGGCGCCGTACGCGTCATTAGTATAAACGCGATAGGGATAGCGATATCGGCTGCAGGCTCGGTGCCGTTCTTCGCAACGGTACGTCGAGACGATGGTTCGTAGAGCGCGGTGCAAGTCGGGCGTAAAAACGGTCCGATCCGCAGTCACGTGCCAGTAGATCCAAGCGAGAATCACGGGCCACGCCAGCGAGTCCACTTCCCATTTGCGCTCCCAGACGTGATAGTCGGCGTCGAGCGCGTTGGCATAGGGATCGGTCAGCACGTTGCGCGCGTTTCGCTCGATGACTCCCGCAAACCGCGCGCGCAGCACCGGGTAGGCCGCTTGATAGCGAATGTAGGGAATCGTCTGCGCGGACGAGTCGCGCAGCCACATCGCTGGAATGTCCCCGGTCTGCACGTACGTCGTCGCGTCGTCCTCGAGGAAGAAGTCGTGGAGCAGCGTGTGAAAGAGCCTCGCGGTCTCAATATCGCGCGCGCGCCGGCCCGTCATCGGTACGACGAGCGTTTGCCCGGCGATCCGGTCGGGGAGTAAATACGAGAAAGTGGCGATCGCGCAGAGGATTGCGAGTGAGCGTGCAACGAGTGACCGCACTATGGAGGTGATGCCTTCGCGCCAGGAAGGTCCGTTCTTGCCCAGAGCCGCAAACAGGCTTCGACGGTGACCGACGACGCATTGTTGCGCGATTTTGGAATGCACAAGCCGCGCGCGCTCGCGCGGGCGATTTCGTGCGCGGAGTCGGGCCGCGGTCGCGATCTCGTCCGTGCGCTCTATTCGAAAACAGGGCGCGCCGTTACGATCGGACTTACCGGACCTCCGGGCGTCGGGAAATCGACGCTGGCGTCAGCGCTCGTCCGCAAGGCGCGCGGATTCGGTAAGAGCGTCGGCGTAATCTCCGTCGATCCGAGTTCGCCGTTCTCACATGGGGCGCTGCTCGGCGATCGCATTCGTCTCGCCGAGCACTTCACCGACGAAGCGGTCTTCATTCGCTCGATGGCGAGCCGGGGTCACCTTGGCGGACTGGCCGGCGCGACCGCCGACGCCGTCTCACTGATGGACGCGTTCGGCTTCGAGGTCATCTTGATCGAAACGGTGGGGGTAGGTCAGAGCGAGATTGCGATTGCCGAGCTCGCGCAAACGACGCTCGTCGCGTTGCAGCCGGGAAGCGGCGATTCGATTCAGGTACTCAAGGCCGGAATCATGGAGATCGCCGACGTGTTTGTGGTCAACAAAGCCGATCACCCGATGGCCGATCAGCTACGCCGCGAGATTCGCTCGGCGATGGAGATGCAGCAGTGGAACGGTTGGATCCCCGAGCTCGTCGCGACGCAGGCACTTGCCGGTGAGGGAATCGACCAACTCTGGGCTGCGATCGAACGGCATATGGCCTACCTCAACGAGACCGGCGAGATCGAGGGACGCCGGCGGGACGCCTTCGTGCACCAAGTGCGGCAACTGGCGTTGGGACGCATCGAGCGGCGTCTCGACCATCTGCTCGAGAGCGAAAATTACACCGGGACCGATCCGTACGAGGCGGCCGATCGCATCATTCCCAAGCTCGGCCTCTAGGTTGCTTGGGGAGAATCGGGCTTTTACGTCGAAAAGCTCGGCCGCTATGGCTAAGATGATTGACAGGCCCAGTGGCCTGGGCGCGCAGCCTACTCCGGCGTTCGAGCAACAGCGACGACGCTGGGAGGAGGCGTCGGCAAAAGGGAGGTCGCGGAAGGATCCGGGCTCGGGAGCCGTCGACCGCACGATCTCCGACGTTCCGCTAAAAGTCATCTACGCTCCGCAGGACGTCGCCGGGCTCGACCTGGCCGAAGATCTCGCGTGGCCCGGCGAATTCCCGTACACGCGTGGCATCCATCCCAACGGATATCGCGACCGCCTCTGGACGATGCGTCAGTTTGCCGGATTCGGTACGGCCGCCCAAACCAACGAACGCTATCACTTTTTGCTCGAGCACGGCCAGCACGGCCTCTCGGTCGCCTTCGATATGCCCACGCTGATGGGTTACGACTCCGATGCGCCGCAAGCGCGCGGCGAAGTGGGAAAGTGCGGCGTCGCGATCGATTCGCTGGCGGATATGGAGGTGCTCTTCGACGGCATCGACATGGGCGATATCACGACCTCGATGACGATCAACGGCCCCGCCTGCATCGCGTTGGCGCAATACATCGCCGCTGCAGAGAAGAAGGGAATCCCGCGCTCGAAGCTGGGTGGAACGCTCCAAGCCGATATTCTCAAAGAGTATATCGCGCAGAAAGAGTGGATTTTTCCGCCGCGTCCGCACATGCGCATCATCGTGGATATGATCGAGTTCTGCACGCGCGAAATGCCGAAGTGGAATACGATCTCAATCTCGGGCTATCACATTCGCGAGGCGGGCTCGACCGCGGCGCAGGAGCTGGCTTTCACGCTGGCCGACGGTTTTGCGTACGTGGAAGCCTGCGTGGCCGCCGGAATGGACGTCGATTCGTTTGCAGGCCGCCTTTCGTTCTTCTTCAACTCGCACATCGACTTCTTTGAGGAGATCGCCAAGTTTCGCGCCGCTCGCCGCATCTACGCGCGTCACATGCGCGAGAAGTATGGGGCGAAGGATCCGCGATCGTGGCAGCTGCGCTTTCATACGCAAACGGCCGGCTGCAGCGCCACCGCGCAGCAACCCGAGAACAACATCGTGCGCGTTGCGTTCGAGGCGATGGCGGCCGTTCTCGGCGGCACGCAATCGCTGCACACCAACTCGATGGACGAAGTCATGGCGCTGCCGACGGAAAAATCGGTCGAGATCGCGCTTCGTACCCAGCAAGTCTTGGCCTACGAGACCAACGTGACCAACGTCGTCGACCCATTAGGCGGCTCGTACTATGTCGAAGCGCTGACCCAGGAGATGGAGCTTCAAGCGGAGAGTTATTTCGCCCAGATCGCCGAGTACGGCGGCGTGATCGAAGCGATCGAAGCCGGATTCTTCCAGCGAGAGATCGCCGAAGCCAGCTATCGCTATCAGCGCTCGATCGAGACGCGGGACCGTGTGATCGTCGGCGTAAACGCTTTCGTCAAAGAGGACGAGGCAGCGAATACCGATCTGCTCAAAATCACGGAGGAGACCGAGCGCGGACAGGCCATCTCGGTACGGGATTTGCGCTCGAAACGCGACGGCGCCGCCGTGCAGCGCAGCCTCGAACGTCTTCAGGTCGCGTGCCGGGATCCGAAGGACAACCTGATGCCGCACTTGATCGATTGCGCCAACGCCTACGCTACCGAGGGCGAGATGGTCGAGGCGATGGCGAGCGTTTACGGCCGCTATACGGAACGAGCGGTGCTATGATGGAGGGAGAGATGCGCGATAATAATCTCGAGGTTTATCGGGTGCGACGCACGCTCGCGCAAGTGAAGCGAAAACTCGAGGAGGCGCTCCACTTAAGCCGCCGTCAAGATGAGATGCGAGATGAACGATCGACCGCTGCGCGTCGTCATCGCTAAAGCCGGCCTCGACGGCCACGACCGTGGAGCGAAGGTCATTGCGCGAGCATTGCGCGACGCCGGCATGGAAGTCATCTATACCGGACTCTTTCAGGCGCCCGAGCAGATCGTGCAGACCGCCGTGCAAGAGGACGCAGACGGCATTGGCCTCTCAATCCTCTCCGGCGCACACATGACGCTCTTTCCGCTCGTCGTCGAGCAGCTGCGCGCGCAGGAGGCGGGGGACATCGTCTTTTTCGGCGGTGGAACGATTCCGCCCGAAGACGCCAAACGGCTCAAAGATCTCGGCGTTCGCGAGATCTTTACGCCCGGCGCACCGCTGCAAACGATCGTGGACTTCGTAAGGCGCGAGTGCGGTAAGCGAAGAACGCCGGAACCGGCGGCTTAATACATTTTGAATCTGACGCGAGTCCGCACGCGCGTCGCGCCGTCTCCCACCGGCGATCCGCACGTCGGTACGGCGTACGTCGCGCTGGTCAATTACTGCTTCGCGCGCAAGCACGGCGGCGAGTTCGTCCTGCGAATCGAGGACACCGACGCAACGCGCAGCACGGCCGAGAGCGAACGCGTCATCCTTGCCGCGCTGCGGTGGTGCGGCCTATCGTGGGATGAAGGCCCCGACGTCGGCGGTCCCTTCGGCCCGTATCGTCAGAGCGAGCGCTCGAGCATCTACGCCTCCTACGCAGCGAAGCTGCTCGCTTCGGGGCATGCCTTTAAGTGCTTTTGCACGCCGCAGCGCTTGGAAGAGATGCGCGTCGCGCAACGTGCGGCCGGCCGGCCGCCCCGCTACGACGGCCACTGCCTGACCTATTCGGCGGAAGAGATCGCGCGGCGCGAAGCGGCGGGCGAGCCGTACGTCGTGCGTTTGCGCGTTCCGGACGAAGGCGTCTGCGTCGTCAACGATCTGCGACGGGGGCCAATCGAGTTCGAGTACACGAGCATCGACATGCAGGTCTTGATCAAATCGGACGGCATGCCGACCTATCACCTCGCCAACGTCGTCGACGATCATTTGATGGAGATCACGCACGTCTTTCGCGGCGAAGAATGGGTTTCCAGCGCCCCCAAGCACCTGTTGCTTTACTCATATTTCGGCTGGCAACCGCCCGAACTGCTTCATCTGCCGTTGCTGCGCAATCCCGACAAGAGCAAGTTAAGCAAACGCAAGAATCCCACGGGAATTCTCTTCTTTCGGGCGATGGGTTATCTCCCCGAGGCGCTGGTCAACTTTTTGGCACTCCTTGCAGACCCGGCGCGAGAAGGCGAGGACGAACTGCTGGATCTGCCGGCGATCGTGCGGCGCTTCGATCCCGAGCAGGTGCCGATCGGCGGCCCCGTCTTCGACTTGGCGAAGCTCGATTGGCTCAACGGACGCTACATCCGCGAGCGCCTCGATCCGACCAGCTTCGTGCAGCGCGTCCAGGAATGGTCCGTTTCACCGGAGCGGTTGACACGCGTGGCGCAGCTTGCAGCGCCCCGTATCGAGCGTTTGAGCGATCTGGGCCCGCTGCTGGCTTTCCTTTTCTCCGGGCGGCTCGCCCTGACGGCGCAGTCGTTTGAAAGCACGAAACTCGACGCGCTCTCGATTCGTCGTGCTCTCAGCTTGAGCGTCGTGGAGTTCGATAGACTCGCGGAATGGAACGTTGTTGCCATCGAGCGGGTGATCGGGCGTATTGCCGCTGCTCTCGACAAGAAACCGCGCGACGTCGCACGTCCCTTCTACGTCGCCATCACCGGCAGTCCCACATCGATTCCGCTGTACGATTCGATGGAATTGCTCGGACGCGATCTCGTTCGCGAACGGCTCCGCAATGCGATCGACCTTTTGGGCGCTCCAAGCAAGCGCGAGCTGCAAGAGTGGGAGACGCTCCTGCAAAGCGATGAGGTAGCGGTGTGATTCGAGCGATCGTCTTGGCCGCCGGCAAGGGCACTCGCATGAAGAGCGCGCGCTCCAAGGTGCTGCACGAGATCTGCGGGCGCCCGATGCTTTGGTACGTCGTGCAGGCGTTGCGTCGCGCCGGGATCGGCGAGATCGTCGTCGTCATCAACGCGGAGTTGCGCGACGAGATCGGACGCTTCGATGTGGAGAGCGTCGTGCAAGAGGAACAGCTTGGCACCGGTCATGCGGTTCGGGTTGCGCTCGAGCACCTCGAGCCGAGACCGGGACGGCTCCTCGTCGTCTGCGGCGACATGCCGCTGATCACCGGCGAGCTGCTGGGGGGAGTGGCCGGTTCGCTCGATGCCGAAGAGGGCGCCGCCCCCGTGATGGCGCTGGTGACCGTCAAGATGCCCTTGCCTTCGAACTTTGGGCGCATCGTGCGCAGCGGACGGCGCGTGGAACGGATCGTAGAGGTGCGCGACGCAACGCCCGAGCAACTCGCAATCGACGAGATGAATGCGGGCATCTATGCCTTCGACGAAGTCGCGTTGCGCGATGCCGTAGCGCACCTCGGTACGGATAATGCACAAGGGGAGTACTATCTCACCGATACCGTCGCCGAGTTCGTGCGTGCCGGTAGAGGTGTCCGCCCGGTGCTCGCGACCGACCACCTTCACGTGCTGGGCATTAACGACCGCATCGAGCTCGCCCAGGCGCGCAAAGAGATGAACGCGCGTCTGTGTGCGGCGCACATGCGCGAGGGTGTTACGATCGTCGACCCCGAGACGACCTATTTGGAGCCCGAGCTGGAAATCGGCTGCGATACGGTGCTCTATCCGAACACGACGATCGCGCGTCTTTCCAGTATCGGCCGGAACTGCCTGGTCGGACCCAACAGCCGCCTATCGAACGCGAAGCTCGGCGATCGGGTTACGGTTCGCGAGAGCGTCGTCAGCGACACGACGGTCGGCGACGGCGTCTGGATCGGGCCGTTCGCGCATCTGCGCGGAGAGACTCGGCTGGGCGATAAAGTCCACGTCGGCAACTTCGTCGAGATCAAGAAATCGAATTTGGCCCGTCGCGTCAAGGTCAGCCACCTCTCGTACCTCGGCGATGCGACGATCGGCGAAGAGACGAACGTAGGGGCCGGAACGATTACCTGCAACTTCGACGGTGAACGGAAGCATCCAACGACCGTGGGACGCAACGTCGCGATTGGCTCGAATACATCGCTCGTTGCGCCGGTCAGCGTCGGCGACGGCGCGTTGACGGGCGCTGGTTCCGTCGTCACGAGGGACGTCCCCAGCGGCGAGCGCGTCGCGGGCAATCCGGCTCGGCCCCTTCCGAAGAAGTAGTCGTGCGAATCCTCCGCGCCGTGCTCTTTACGGCCGCGCTGCTCCTGACGTTCTCCGCCGCGCAAGCGGCGCCAATCGATCGACCGAATGCGCTCGATCGCCGAGTGGACGCGCTCTCACCGAGCGCGCTGCTCCATCGGCCCGCGACGGTGCTCGTAGACCACGCCCGCCAAGCCGCGGCACTGCGCCGCGCTCACTTGACGCTCCCTGGCTGGGTGCTGATCCAACTCTGCGAAGCGATTGCGCTCTTTTATCTGTGGAGTTCGGGGGGCGCGGCGAGACTGCGCGATTGGCTGCGCCGGCGCATCCGCTCCGATTGGCTTCTGCGTTTTGCCTTCGGTGCGGCGCTTGGGGTGGTCGCGCGCGTTGCATCGTTTCTTCCGGCCTTCTATCTGTATCGGGTCGACAAGACGATGCAGCTCTCCGTCGAGCTGACGCGCTGGTGGGCGCTCTCCTGGGCTTTCCATACGTTGCTCGGGATGATCGTCGCGGGCCTCGTCGCCGCAATCGTTCTCGGGTGGGCTCAACGAACGCATCAATGGTACGCTTACACGATCCTGGCCATTCTCGCCGGCTGCGTCATTTGGACGTACGCGAGCCCGTACCTGACACTTCTCGGACGGACGATCCATCCACTACACGGTCAGCTCGACGCGGAAATGCGCGACGTGCTCGTGCGGGCGGGTTTCGGCCAGCTTCGCGTGCAGGTTGAGGGCGTGCGTAATACGCCGATCGGTGAGGCTGCGGTCATTGGAATCGGATCGTCGCGGCGGATTCTCTTGAGCGATACGCTGATCGCGGGAGACACGCCGCCCGAACTCGCGTACGACGTCGCCGTCGAGCTCGGCCACGTCGTGCACCGCGACCTGCTCTCCATCGCGTTAATCGAAGGAGGCATCGTCATTCTCTTCTCCGCGCTCGCCGTCGTGCTGGCGGATCGCATCATGTTTCGGCGTGACGACGATCCACTCTCGCGCCTTGCGATCGTTGCCGCGCTGTTAGCCGTTGTGTATATCGCGGCCGTTCCGGCTCGGAACGCGGCGCTGCGCTCCTACGACTTCTCCGCCGATCGATATGCGATAGTGCTGACGGGCGATCCGGCCGATGCGGTGCGCGCGCTCGTGCGGGACACGGATCAGCGCATGGAAGAAGTCTGTCCCGAGCTGGGCGCGATGCTTTTCCTTTATACTTCGCCGGGAACGGGAGCCCGCGTTGCCGCGATCAATCAGGTTCCGTCGGGGTGTCCTTAGGAGTAGGGACCCACGTATTGACGAAGCGCATCGCCGCTTCGAGCCCCTCATCGATCCACAACGTTACGCCCTCGGCGGCTGCCGAAACGATCGCCGGAAGCGCGCGGCGCTCGTCGTCGTTGAACTGAGTGAGCACGTGGTCCACACTGTCGAACTCGGGACGCCCGAGGCCGACGCGAAGGCGCGGAAACTCCTCGCCGATCGTCGCAATGACCGAGCGGAGGCCGTTGTGGCCGCCGTGACCGCCGCTCGGCCGCATGCGCAACTTTCCAAACGGGAGATCCATATCGTCGCTGACGACCAGCACGCCCGCCGGCGGCGTGCGGTACCACGTCGAAATCAAACGCACCGGTGTCCCGCTGAGATTCATGAACGAGGCCGGCTTGACGAAGCCGACGCGCCGCGCAGAATCGAATGCCTGCTGCGCGGCGTCTTTCTTCTTCCAGGTGAGGATACCGAAGCGGCGAGCCACCTCGTCGACCACCATGAAGCCCACGTTGTGACGAGTTGCCGCGTATTGCGGGCCCGGGTTGCCGAGCCCGACGACGAGTCTCGGGGCGCCTGCCTCCGCCGGCTAGCCCGCCTCGGGCGTGGCGGGTTCGGCGCCGACGAGTTGTGGCTCGGCGCCTTCGGCCGAAGCGGTCTCTTCTTCGTGCGTCCGCGGCGGTTCGATCGTCACCACGAGCGTGTCGGGGGGCGAGAGCAGCTTGAAGCCTGCCGGCAGCGCGATGTCGCCGGCGGTCACGTGGTCGTGAATGCCCAGCGCCGTTACGTCGACTTCCAGATGCTCGGGAATCCGATTCGCGGGCCCCTCGACTTCGATCTCGTGGGCGACCATGTCCATCACGGCGCCCATCTCCTTGACACCCACGGCAACGCCGACCGTCACGATTCCGAGTCGGGCGGTGATCGTTTCGTCGGCGGAGATGCGCTGAAGATCGGCATGGACGATGCGTCGCGTAACCGGGTGAGTCTGCACCTCGCGGACCAAGGCGGTCTGCGGTTTCTTCCCGCCGTCGGTCAGCGTGACGACGGCGTTGCGGCCGGCACGGTGCAGGAGCTCCTTGAAGTCATGCGCGTCCAGGGCAATATGATCGGGAACGGTCCCGTGCCCAAAGACGACCGCCGGGATCTTCCCGGCGGCGCGCAAGGCGTGCGCACCGGTCGTTCCGAGTTTGGTGCGGTGTTCGATTGAGAGTTTCAACTCTTTGCTAGCCACGATATTCCTTTTCTAGAGGGCGGCAACGGCTTCTGGGACCGGTGCCGGCGGCGTCAAGACGCCGTCGACGGTTTCGTCGCCTGCAAAGAGCTCCGAGACCGAGCGATTGGTGACGATGCGATTGATCGCGTCGGCAAAGACCTGTGCGATCGAAAGCTGGACGAATTTTGGATGGTTATCGCGATCTTCAAACGGAATGGTGTTTGTAACGAGCACCTTTTCGATCTCCGACTGCTCGAGTACCTCGACGGCATCGCCGGCAAAGATCCCGTGAGACGCGACGGTGTAAACCTTGGTCGCTCCCCGCGCCTTGATCGCCCCGGCCGCTTTGGCCAGCGTACCGCCGGTCGAAATCATGTCGTCCACGACGACGGCGACTTTTCCCGCAACGTCACCGACGATGTCGGTAACCTCAGAAACGTCGGGCTCGGGCCGCCGTTTAAAGACGATGGCGAGCGTACTGTTCAGGCGTTTTGCGAAGAGCTCGGCGCGGTGCACGCCGCCTGCGTCGGGCGAGACGACGACGATTTTGTCGTCGCAAAGGCCTTCCTTCTTGAGGTAGTTGCAGAGCACCGGCATCGCCATCAAATTATCGACCGGAATGTCGAAGAAGCCCTGAATCTGCGCGGCGTGCAAATCCATCGTGACGATGCGGCGGGCGCCCGTCACCTTTAGCAAGTTGGCGATCACCTTGGCCGAGATCGGCTCGCGCCCCTTGGTCTTCTTGTCTTGCTTGGCATAGCCGTAATAGGGAATCACCGCGGTGATCCGGGCCGCCGAGGCGCGCCGTAGCGCGTCGATCATCAGGAGCAGCTCCATCACCGCATCGTTGACACCCTTGCCGTTGGGCGTCTTGCAGATGGACTGGACGACGAAGACCTCCGAGCCGCGAACGTTCTCGCCGATCTCCACCCGCGTCTCCTCGTTTTTGAACTCAGAAACCAGCGCCTTGCCGACATGCAGTCGGAGGCGCTTGGCGATCTCTTCGGTCAGCTGCGGATTGGAGTTTCCACAGAAGAGAAGCGGGCTTTGCACGAGGGGAACGTTCGCTGGCTGAATCGTTCGGCCCTCGAAGGCTGTTTGGAGGAGCGTGGCTCAAGAGTTCACGCTGGTCTCGCCCTTTGCGCTGGCCGGCGACCAGCCGAAGGCGACCGACTCCTTGGCGCGCGGCGTCTTACGCGGCGACCGCGCGCAGACGCTGCTCGGGGTGACCGGGAGCGGCAAGACGATGGCGATGGCGCGTACGATCGAGTTGGTGCAAAGGCCCACGCTCGTGCTCTGCCACAATAAGACGCTCGCCGCCCAGCTCTGCGCCGAGTTCCGCGAGTTTTTTCCGAAGAATGCCGTCGAGTACTTCGTCTCGTACTTCGACTACTACCAGCCCGAGGCGTACGTCCCGTCGACCGACACCTATATCGAAAAGGACAGCTCGATCAACGACGAGATCGAGCGTCTGCGCCATTCGGCGACGCAATCGCTGCTGACGCGTCGCGACACGCTGATCGTCGCCTCGGTTTCCTGCATCTTCGGCCTCGGCTCGCCCTCCGATTACATGGAGATGTCGGCGCGCGTTCGCGTGGGCGAGGAGTTCGACCGCGACGTTTTTCTCCGCAAACTGGTCGACATGCAGTACCGCCGCAACGACCTCAACTTAGTGCGCGGAACCTTTCGCGTGCGCGGCGATACGCTCGAGTTCGTCGGCGTGGAGGAGGAGCTCGTCCACCGCATCAATTTTTTCGGCGACACGATCGAAGCGATCAACGTCGTCAACCTGCTCACCGGCGAGTACGTCGAGAGCAAGCGCGAAGTGACGATCTTCCCGGCCAAGCACTTCATCACGCCCGAGGAGAAGCTTCAGCGCGCGATCGTCTCGATCGAGGCCGAGCTAGAGGAACGGCTCGCGTATTTCAAGGGACACGGAAAGCTGTTAGAAGCGCAGCGTTTGGAGATGCGCACGCGTTACGACCTCGACATGTTGCGCGAGGTGGGCTATTGCAACGGGATCGAGAACTACTCGCGCCATCTCACGGGCCGAGAGCCGGGCTCGACGCCCTGGTGCCTGATCGACTTTTTCCCCAAAGACTGGCTCCTCTTTGTTGACGAATCGCACGTGACGCTCCCGCAGGTGCACGGAATGTTCGCTGGCGATCGTTCGCGGAAACAGGTCTTGGTCGAGCACGGTTTTCGTCTACCCAGCGCGCTGGACAACCGGCCCCTGACCTACGAGGAGTTCGACGATCATATCGTCCAGGCGGTCTACGTTTCGGCGACGCCGGGAACGTACGAAACGGGCCGCAGCAGCCAGGTCGTCGAGATGATCATCCGGCCGACCGGACTGGTCGATCCGGAAGTCGAGGTTCGCCCCACGCGCAATCAAGTCGACGATCTGATGGAAGAGATCCGTCAGCGCGCCGACCGCAAGGAACGCGTGCTGGTCACGACGCTCACCAAGAAGATGGCCGAAGATCTCACGGATTATTTGATCGAGAACGGTCTGCGCGTCCGCTATCTGCACAGCGAAGTGGATACGCTCGAGCGCGTTGCGATTCTGCGCGACCTGCGCGCCGGCGTCTTCGATGTCTTGGTCGGCATCAATCTCCTGCGCGAGGGGCTCGACCTTCCCGAAGTCTCGCTGGTGGGCATCCTCGATGCCGACAAAGAAGGATATCTGCGCAGTGGAACCTCGCTGATTCAAACGATCGGGCGCGCCTCACGCAACGTGGAAGGCAAGGTCATCATGTATGCCGACGTCGTGACCGAATCGATGGCCCGCGCCATCGGCGAGACGCGGCGTCGCCGCGAACGGCAGGTGCAGTACAATCTCGAGCACGGAATCGAGCCGAGATCGATCCGCAAGGAAATTCACGACATCCTGAGCATGATCGGCGGCGGCGAGGAGCGCGCTGCGAAGTTCAAATTCGACAAGCTTCCGCGTGACGTCGCACTCAAGATGTCCCGCGATTTGGAGCGCAAGATGCGCGAAGCGGCCGCGAGTCTGGAGTTCGAGAAGGCCGCCGCGCTGCGCGACGAGCTTATCGAGCTGCGTAACCAGATCGGCGGCAACGAAAGTGTTCTCTTTGGCGGGAGGGCGCCGAAGATTTTCGACAAGGCCTTGGCCGAGCTGGTCAGTAACTAACCTAGCGCCGTGACCGTTCTTACCCGCACGCTTCTCAACGTGCCCGAGGCGCTCGGCGAACTGGTCGTGATTATCGCGGTCGTGGGCGGCTTCGTCGCGCTGCACGCGATACTGCAGCGCCGCTTCAAGACCGACGTGCTGCGACGGCACAACGACGTCGCGGGCTACCTGTTTTCGGCGGTCGGCGTCCTCTACGCGGTACTCCTGGGTTTTTCGGTCGTCGTCGTGTGGCAGAAGTACGATGCGACCGTCTCCAACGTCGAAGCTGAAGTCGATGCGGCGGCGGATCTGTATCATGTGGCCGACGGTTTCCCTACCCAGCTTCGAGACGCCATTCGCGGTAAACTCGCCGGCTACGCGAGGACTGCGATTGGTATTGAGTGGCCGGCAATGGCCGCCAATCGAGACGTGCCCGATACCGGCGCAAAGCTGCTCGACGCGATCTCGTATAGCATCAATACCTTCGCGCCCGTCGATATCCGGGGGGGCAACGTGCAACAGGCAGCATTGCAGGATCAGCAACGGCTTTTCGACGCCCGTCGCGAGCGCTTGATCCATGCGGCACCGGCCGTACCGGTCGTGCTATGGTTCGCGCTCATTCTGGGAGCGCTCTCGATGGTCGCCTTCTGCTACATCTTCGGCGTCGAAAGCCGGCCGGCGCAGCTGCTGATGACCGCGATTCTGGTCGGCCTAATCGCGATACTCTTCTGCGTCGTCTACGAGTTTGCAACGCCGTTTTCCGGCTCGGTGACGATCTCGCCGGATGGTTGGAGCTACCTCACGCAGCGCATGCACGAGATTCGATAACGTTCTCTGTGAAAGGAGTTCACATGATTCGCAACATGCTTCTGGTAATGGCGCTCTACGCGAGCACGATCGCCGCGGTACCCCCAGGGGGCAACACAACCGTGACGCAGCCGCAACAACCGCCACCGCCGCCGGCCGCGCCCCCGATGGTTCCCATGCCGGCTGCGACGGCGGCAGCGACGGCGACGCCGTCGCCGGATCCGGCGATGCTGGCCCGCGCCAAGAGCGAGTTCGCCCAGGTGCAGGGCGGCAAGATCGATCGCACGACGCTCACGGCGGACATGAACTCGCTTCTCACCGACGATAAGGTGGCGATTGTCAAGGGCGCCATTGGAAATCTCGGCGCGCCCGTATCTTTCGAGCAGCAGCGTGCCGGGACGCAAGGTGACGTTCGCTATGCAATCTACCTCGTAACATTTGCGAACGGCACGAAGGTCGACTTTCTCATGGGGGTCGATGGGCAAGGAAAGATCGCCGCTTTGCGGCTCACGCCGGCCCAATAGCGAGGCACACGGATTGCGCCGCATCGATCTCGTGCTCTTCGATCTCGACGACACGCTTCACGACGATACGTACGCCTATCAAAGCGCCGCCGAAGAGGTCGCGCGGGAAGTTGCCGCCGAGCACGGGATCGATGCGTTAGCGCTCAAGGCCGCCTACGTCGCAGAGGCCGAAGGCTTCTGGCACCGCCTTTCGGCCGACGATCTGAAAGTCAAGCTCTCGCGGATTCGCGCGAGCATGTGGCAAACGGCGTTGGAGAGCGTCGGGGTCGGCGATCCCGAGGTGGCAGAGCGAAGCGCCGATCGTTACAATTCCTATCGCCCTAAGTACTACACGCTCTTTCCCGGCACGATCGATCTGCTGCGAGCTCTGCGCGAACGCGACCTGAAGCTCGGCATCGTGACCAACGGGCTCTCCGAGACGCACCGCGAAAAGATTGCGCTCTTGCGCATCAGTGAGTTCTTCGATGCGATCTTTCTCGCCGACGAGGTCGGCATGATCAAGCCCAACCCGTTACTCTTCGCGCACGCGTGCCGGGCGTTGGACAGCGCGCCGGCGCGCGCAGCGATGGTCGGGGACCGGTACGACCGCGACATCAAAGGAGCGCTGGAGGCGGGGCTCTTCACGGTCTGGCTCAACGTGCGTGACGAGGAGCTGCCGCTCGGCTCTGCCCCTCCCGACGCGACCTGCAGCTCGATTGCCGACGTCGGCCGCATACTTCTTACGCCGATCGGTGTCTCCTAGATACCGTGTCCCTCGATTCCATCGTCATCAAGGGTGCGCGCGAGCACAATCTCAAGAACGTGGACCTCGTGCTGCCCAGAAACCGGCTGATCGTAATAACGGGCCTCTCGGGCTCGGGCAAATCCTCATTGGCCTTCGATACGATTTATGCCGAAGGGCAGCGTCGCTACGTCGAGTCGCTCTCGTCGTACGCGCGGCAGTTTCTTGGACAGATGGAGAAGCCCGATGTGGATTACATCGAGGGCCTTTCCCCGGCGATCTCGATCGATCAAAAATCCACCTCGCGCAACCCTCGCTCCACCGTTGGAACGGTAACGGAGATCTACGACTACCTGCGGCTGCTCTACGCGCGCGTCGGAACGCCGCATTGCTATCAGTGCGGTCGCGAGATCAGCACGCAATCCAGCGAGCAGATCGTCGATTCGATCATGGAGTTGCCCGAAGGTACGCGCATGGTACTGCTGGCACCGCTTGTCCGCGGGCGCAAGGGCGAGTATACCAAGCTTTTCGAGGAGGTTGCGAAAGAGGGCTTCACGCGCGTACGCGTGGACGGCGAGACGAAGGAGCTTTCTTCTAAGATCGTTCTCGATAAAAAACGCAAGCACACGATCGAGGTGGTCGTCGACCGGCTCGTTCGCAAGCCGGACGTCCGCAAGCGGCTCGCCGACTCGGTCGAAACGACGCTCCGCCTTTCGAGTGGCATCGTCACGGTGCTCGTGGATCCTTCGACAGGCTCAGGACAGGCTAAAGAACTCACGTTTAGCGAAGCGTTCGCCTGCGTCTATTGCGGGCTCTCGTTCGAAGAGCTGGCGCCGCGGCTCTTTTCTTTTAACTCGCCCTACGGCGCGTGCCCGGCCTGCAGCGGTCTCGGTGAGAAAATCGAGATCGATCCGTGGAAAGTGGTTCCCGACCGCAGCAAGTCGATCGCCCAGGGCGCGATCGTGCCTTGGAGCCGCAACATGGGCAGCGGCCGGTATCCGTCGATGAATCCGTATTACATGCAGCAGCTCGAACGCGTGCTGCGGCGCTACCGCGTGAAGACGTCCACGCCGATCGATCAGCTCTCCGACGAAGTGCTCGACGTCATCCTCTATGGAACCGATCGCGAGCAGACCTTTGCGTACACGTCGCGCGGCGGCAAGACGTGGGAGTACCGGTCCTCGTTCGAGGGCGTCGTCAACAACCTCCAGCGGCGCTACAGCGAGACGTCGAGCGACTACGTGAAGGAAGAGATCGAGAAGTTCATGTCGGCGTCGGTCTGCCCGTCCTGTAAGGGCGCGCGGCTTAAGCCTGAAGCGCTGGCGGTAACCGTCGGCGGCCGGAATATCGACGAACTGACGCGCATGTCCATCGAGCAGCTCGAACTGTTCTTTCGCGAGCTCTCGCTGACGCCGCGACAAGAGCAGATCGCGCACCAGATCGTCAAAGAGGTACGGGCGCGCCTCGGTTTCCTGACCAATGTGGGATTAAACTATTTGACGCTTTCGCGCTCGGCCACGACGCTAGCCGGCGGAGAGTCGCAGCGCATTCGACTGGCGACGCAGATCGGAAGCGCTCTGGTCGGCGTGCTCTACATTTTGGACGAGCCGTCGATCGGCTTGCACCAGCGCGACAACGACCGTTTGCTGGCGACGCTCCAGACGTTGCGCGACCTCGGCAATACTTTGATCGTGATCGAACACGACGAAGATACGATGCGGACCGCCGACATCGTCGTGGATATTGGACCCGGCGCTGGAGCAGAGGGCGGTGAAATTCTCACCGCGGGCACGCTCGCCGACGTAATCGCCAACCCCGCTTCGGAGACCGGCGCGTATCTTTCGGGGCGCAAGTTCATTCCGATTCCCCGCCACCGCCGAGAAGCGCGGGGGTGGCTCGAGGTCCGCAACGCCAAAGCAAACAATCTGCGCGGAATCGACGTACGCTTTCCGATCGGCGTCTTCGCGGCCGTGACCGGCGTTAGCGGCAGCGGCAAATCTACGTTGGTCAACGAGGTGCTCGTCCGGGCGCTCAACCAGCATCTGCATCGACAGCCGCCGGGCGGGACGTACGGATCGGTTAAGGGCGCCGCGCAGCTCGACAAGATGGTCGTGATCGATCAGTCGCCGATCGGACGTACGCCCCGGAGCAACCCGGCCACCTACACCGGGACCTTCGACATTATTCGCGAGCTCTTCTCGCTCGTTCCCGAAGCGCGCATTCGCGGCTACACGCCCGGCCGCTTCTCGTTCAACGTCAAAGGCGGGCGCTGCGAGGCCTGTCAGGGCGACGGCATCATTAAGATCGAGATGCACTTCTTACCCGACGTCTACGTGCCGTGCGAAGTCTGCAAGGGACGCCGCTATAACGCGCAGACTCTCGAGGTAAAGTACAAAGGGAAAACGATCTCCGACGTGCTGGAGATGCGCGTCGACGAAGCCAACGAGTTCTTCGCGAGCATTCCGCGCGTGCATAATAAGCTGCGCACGATCTGCGACGTTGGGCTCGGCTACATCAAGATGGGCCAACCGGCGACGACGCTCTCCGGGGGCGAAGCCCAACGTGTCAAACTCGCTACGGAGCTTTCGCGACGGTCGACCGGCCGCACGTTCTACGTGCTCGACGAACCGACGACCGGATTGCACTTCGCCGACATCCATAAGCTTCTCGAAGTGCTCGACCGTTTGGTCGAGTTAGGTAATACCGTACTCGTGATCGAGCATAATCTCGACGTCATCAAGACGGCCGACTATCTGATCGATCTCGGCCCCGAGGGGGGCGATCGCGGAGGGACCGTCGTCGCGATCGGTACACCCGAAGAGGTTGCGCAGAACGAGCTGTCGTTTACCGGCGCCTACCTCGTTCCGGTGCTCCGCGATCAGCGGGCCGTCGGACATCACCGTCCCGACGCCCGCGAGCTCGACCGCATCGAACAAGAGAATCTGCTGGTTCTCCACGACTTGGCGGAGACTGGCCGAGTCGCCGTCGAGGCGTAAGTATCCAGTCCCCTCGTGAGCTCTCCCAGCGGAGGCCTTCCAGTGTCATGGTGAGCCTGTCGAACCATGACGTAGCCACTTGTGTCAGGCTTCGGGTGAGGCCTAACCACGGCGCGGCGTCGAATGCAATTGCGTTCTTCCGATAGGCTTCGGCCGTAAAGACTCAGCCCCGAGGATGGTGCGGCACCATCGAGCAATCAGGCGGGATGACCAGCCTGGCCGCTCGGGCAGATGAGCTTCGCGCGCAGATCGAAGAGGCCAACTATCGGTACTATGCGCTCGACGATCCGCAGATGACCGATGCGGAGTTCGATGCGCTCCTGCGCGAGCTCGTCGAGCTCGAACGCAAGCACCCCGAACTGCAGATTCCCGATTCGCCGACCCAACGTGTCGGTGCCGTCGCCTCGCAGCGATTCGCGCGGTACGAGCACGCGCGTCCGATGCTCAGCTTAGCCAATGCCGTTTCGGTCGACGAGTTGCGAGCGTTCGACGAGCGCGCCCGTAAGCTCGCCGGTGACGGCGTTGAGTACGTCTGCGAGCTCAAGATCGACGGTCTTGCGATCGCACTCGATTACCGCGACGGCTCGTTGACGCGCGGGGGGACGCGCGGCGATGGGCGCGTCGGCGAAGATGTCACCGCGAGTCTGCGTACGATTAAGACGATTCCGTTGCGCCTGCGTCCTTCGCCCTTCGACGGAGCCAGCCCTGAGCGCAGTCGAAGGGCTCGGGATGACAATGCTGTGCCGAAGTTTTTGGAGGTGCGCGGCGAGGTGTATCTGCGTAGGAGCGATTTCGACCGACTCAACGCCGAGCGCGAACGCGAGGGCTTGCCGGCATTTGCAAATCCGCGCAACGCCGCTTCGGGGGGCGTGCGCCAACTCGATCCGGCGCTCACCGCAAAGCGCCGCCTCTCGTTTTTCGCCTATCAGCTTGCGGTCGGCGAGGGAGATCCAACGGCGCCAAAAACTCAGTGGGAAGCGCTTGCGCGTTTGCGAACCCTCGGGCTCCCCGTTAATCCACACGTCCGCCGGGCTGCGACGCTCGATGAAGTCGTCGAGTATTGTACGAGCTCCGAGAGGAAACGCGACTCATTCGACTACGAGATCGACGGCGTGGTGGTCAAGGTGAACGATTTTGCGCAGCAGGAGCGTCTGGGTGTCGTCGCGCGCGATCCGCGCTGGGCGATTGCCTTCAAATTCAAGCCGCGCGAAGCGCGCACCAAGCTCGTCGACATCGCGATCACCGTGGGACGCACCGGAACACTCAACCCCAGTGCGGTTTTGACCCCCGTGCGGATCGGGGGCGTCACGGTCAAGAGCGCGACGCTGCACAACGTCGACTACGTCAAAAATAACGACATCCGCATCGGCGATACGGTGCTGGTGACTCGCGCCGGCGACGTGATACCGCGCGTCGTCGGTCCGGTACTCTCCGAACGCACCGGCCGCGAACGCAAATTCAAAATGCCGCAGCGATGCCCCATCTGCGGCTCCGACGTCGATCACCCCGCCGACGAAGCGATGTCGCGTTGCACGAATGCGGCCTGCCCGGCGCAAGCGTACGAGCGTCTGCGACATTTTGCCTCGCGCGGGGCGATGGACATTGAGGGTATCGGCGACGTTTTGGCGCAACAGTTGACCGAGCTCAATCTGGTGCGTGACATCGCCGACACCTATAAGCTGAACGAATCGGCGCTCGCAGACGTTCCCCGGATGGGGAAGAAGAGCAGCGAGAACCTTTTGCGCAACATCGAGGCGTCGAAGCAGCGCGGGCCGGCACGCCTGCTCTATGGCTTAGGCATCCGTTTCGTCGGAACCCAGACGGCGCAGATTTTGGTGGACGATTTCGGGACGATCGATTCCATTGCCGGCGCCGACGAAGAGACGCTGCAGGGCAGCGAAGGCATCGGCCCTGAAGTGGCGCGCAGCGTCGCGCTCTTCTTCAAACAGCAGCCCAACCGCGAAATGATCGAGCGCCTGCGCGAGACCGGCGTCGTCATGAGCGCGCCCAAGCGCCTTAGAACTGGCGGAGCATTGAACGGCAAGAGCTTTGTACTCACGGGAACCCTGCCCAACCTCACCCGTGAGGCGGCGGCGGAGTTGATCGTGGCCGCGGGCGGCAAAGTCACCGGCTCGGTGAGCAAGAAGACCGATTATGTCGTAGCGGGCAGCGAAGCCGGAAGCAAACTGACTAAGGCGGAGCAACTCGGAATCAACATCCTCGATGAATCCGCCTTACAAGCCCTTCTAGAATGACCAACACCGCAGTCCGCGTCGTGCCGGCCGACGTCTTGACGCCGATCGGCGCCTATCGCGCCTTGGCGAATCCGCAAGCTGCGTGCCTGCTGGAAAGCGTTGAGAGCGGGGGGCGCATTTCGCGCTACTCCTTCATCGGCATCGACTATCTCGCCGCGGCCGAGTTTGAAGCCAACGCCGAGCTCTATCCGCGCGTGCGCGCCTTCGTTGCGGAGCATCGCATCGCAACGCCTGGCGGCGCCCTCGGAGGCGCCCTCCTTGCGTTCTCGTACGATGCCGCGCGGCCCGATGCGCGCTTGCCGGCTAGAACCCCGTCGGAACCGGCGATGCCCGGGGCCTACGTTGCGGTTCCGGCGACGTGGCTGATTTTCGATCATTTTACCGATATGCTGACGATCTGGACGAGCGGCGCCGATGAAGACGTGCTCGAGCGCCGAATCGACGGCTACGTCGAGCGGTTGCTCGCGGCGAAACCGTCGTTTCCAGCACCGCTTCGCGCGACGGGCCCAATCTCTGCGTCGCTGGATCGCGAACGCTACCTCGAACTGGTCGCGGAGGTGAAGCGGCGAATCTTCGAGGGCGATGTCTATCAGCTACAACTGGGAATCCGCTTCGGCGCCGTGCTCGAAGGCGATGCGTTCGATCTTTACCGTGCGCTGCGGCGTTACAATCCGTCGCCATATATGTTCTACGTCGACACGGATTTCGGGCAGCTGCTGGGAGCGTCGCCTGAGTTTCTCGTGCGCTTGGAAGGGCGCCGAGCCCGACTGCGCCCGCTGGCCGGCACGCGTTCGCGCGGACGCGACGACGACGACGACGCTCGGATCGCCGACGAGTTGCTGACCAACGAAAAGGAGCTCGCCGAGCACGTGATGCTCGTCGATCTCGGGCGCAACGATCTCGGTTCCGTCTGCGAGTACGGCAGCGTTAGAGTCGACGAGCTCCTGCAGATCGAGCGGTACAGCCACGTCATGCACATCGTTTCCAACGTCGTCGGTCGGCTTCGCGCCGATCGCGACGCACTCGATCTCTTCCGGGCAGGCTTTCCCGCGGGCACGGTGACGGGGACACCGAAGCTGCGCGCGATGCAGCTCATCGACGGTCTGGAACCGGTGACGCGCGGCTTTTACTCCGGCAGCATCGGCCGCTGGTCGTTCGGCGGCGATTTCGACTCGTGCATCACGTTGCGCAGTATCCACGTACACAAACAGCACGCCTGGTGGCAGGCGTCGGCCGGCATCGTTGCCGACTCGGAAGCCGCTGCCGAATACGAAGAGGTGTTACACAAGACACGCATCGCGCGCGCCGTGCTCGGAACGCAGCCGTGACGCGCGCGCCTCGACTGCTCTTCGTCGATAATTTCGACAGCTTCAGCTACAACGTCGTGCATCTGCTCGCATCGCGCGGCGTCGCACCCGACGTGCTGCTCAACGACGATCCACGGCTCGAGCCCGCAATTCTCGGTCGTTATGACGCGCTGGTCGTGGGCCCGGGGCCGGGTCGTCCCGAGCACGCGCCGCAAATGATGGCCGTGCTGCGCGCGGCCCTCGAGCGAGGAGTACCGATCCTGGGCGTCTGCCTGGGCCTGCAGGCGATCGGCGAGGTTATGGGCGCGACCGTAGCGCACGCGCCACGTCTGATGCACGGCAAGACCTCGCGCATCGAACACGACGGCAGCGGCGTCTTCGCCGGGATCCCGTCGCCGTTGACGGCAACGCGATACCATTCGCTCTGCTTGGAGCCGTCGTCAATTCCGCAAATCCTGCGCGTCAACGCGCGCAGCGACGACGGCGTCGTTCAGGGCGTCGCGCATCGGGAGCGCCCGGTTCACGCCGTCCAGTTTCATCCCGAGTCGGTGCTCAGCGAAAGCGGCGACCAAATCGTAGAAAACTTTCTCTCCCTGTGTCGTGCAGGCTCAGCATGACGCCGTTCGCACCCTTACTGCGGCGCGTGCTCGGCGGAGAGGATCTCTCGGCAGATGAGGCGGCCACGTTTGTCGGCGAGATCATGGACGCGAGCTTTACGCCGGTGCAGGCCGCCGCGCTGTTAACGGCGCTCGCTTTCAAAGGCGAGAGCGTGGATGAGATCGTGGGTGCCGCGCGCGCAATGCGCGAGCGCAGCCTGCACGTCGAGCACGGTTTGCCGATGGTCGTCGACGTCGTCGGTACGGGCGGCGACCACGCCAACACCATTAATATCTCGACGATGGCGGCGCTGGTCGTCGCGGCGGCGGGGGTTCCGGTCGCCAAGCACGGTAATCGCGCGGCGTCGAGCGCGTGCGGCAGCGCCGACGTGCTGGAGTCGGCCGGATTCCCGATCGAGATTTCGCCAGAGCTCGCTGCGAGAATGCTGCGCGAATGCGGCTTCACGTTCATGTTCGCTCCCCACTACCATCCGGCGATGCGCAACGCCGCAGGCGTTCGCCGAGAGCTCGGCGTGCGAACGATCTTCAACCTCTTGGGCCCGTTGACCAATCCGGCGCGCGCTACGCACCAAATCGTCGGCGTCGCTAGGGAGGAACTCGTCGAACGCGTCGGTCCCGCGCTGCGTGCGCTGGGCGCTCGCCGCGGTGCGGTCGTGCACGGCTGCAGCGGGCTCGACGAAGTCGCCGGCGATGCGCCGACCCTCATCTATTCGTTCGACGAAGGAGGCGCGCGCTTGTGGCGTATCGAGCCGGCGGAGTTCGGCATTGCCGGAGACTTGCGTACGCCGGTCGGCGGTTCGGTCGGTATCTGCCGCGATGCCTTCGTAGAAATTTTGCATGGCGGCCGGAGTGCGGCAGCCGACGTCGTGGCGCTCAACGCGGCCGTTGTCTTCTACGTCGTGGGCATCGAGAGCGAACTCCCGGCCGCGTTCGAACGCGCCCGAACGCTGCTGCGGAGCGGGGCTGCATGGCAAATCTTCGAGCGCGCGAAGAAGATCGGCTCTCATGGCTGACACGTGGATCAAGTTCTGCGGGTGCACGTCGCTGGGGGACGTCGCGATGGCGGCCGAAGCGGGAGCCGACGCATTTGGGATGATCTTCGCGCCGTCACCGCGGCGCATTTCGTTTGAGTCGGCGCAAGAAATCGCGCGCCGTTCGCCCCCCGCGATTGCGCCGGTCGCGGTTTTCGTGAATCCCTCGGAGTCGGAGGTGGATGCCGTGCGCGAGCTCTTTCCGGGCGCGTTCCTCCAGTTCTCCGGAGACGAGACGCCGGAGTTCGTTGGGCGCTACGGCGACCGTGCGATCAAAGCAATCCACATTGACGACCGCACGACCTTGGTCGAAGAGCGATGCGAACACTTTCCGGCAGCCATCGTACTCTTTGACGCGCGCCAGGACGGAATGGCGGGAGGCACCGGCCGCACGTTCGATTGGAATCAGATCGTTCCGATTGTCGCCAAGCGGCGCGTCGTCATTGCTGGGGGTCTTTCGCCCGAAAACGTGGCTGAGTGCGTGCGGCGCGCGCGGCCGTTTGGCGTCGACGTACGCACCGGCATTGAGACCGGCGGCCTCAAGGATCCGGCGAAAATGCGGGAGTTCGTGCGTGCGGTGCGTGCTGCGTGAGCGCACCCGACACGCGCGGCTACTTCGGCGACTTCGGCGGCCGCTACGTACCCGAAGTCCTGATTGCCGCACTCGACGAGTTGGAGGAGGCGATGACGGCGGCGTTTGCCGATCCCGCTTTTTGGGCTGAATACCACGCAATGCTGCGAGATTTCGTCGGCCGCCCCTCACCGATCTACCGTTGCGAGCGGTACGCTGCGGACGTTTCGTCCGTGCCGCTCGTGATGAAGCGCGAAGACACCAATCACACCGGGGCGCACAAAATCAACAACACTGTGGGTCAGGCGTTGCTCGCGCGCCGAATGGGCAAACGCCGGCTGCTCGCCGAGACCGGTGCGGGGCAGCACGGCGTCGCAACCGCGACCGTCGGCGCGAAGCTCGGCCTGCCGGTCGACGTCTACATGGGCGCGCGCGACATCGAGCGGCAAGCGCTCAACGTTGATGTGATGCGATTGCTCGGTGCGCACGTGCACGCCGTCACCAGCGGAACGCAGACGCTCAAAGACGCGACCAACGAAGCCTTTCGCGTCTGGGCGGGGCGGGTCGAGGATACGTTTTACGTGATCGGCAGCGTGGTCGGCGCGCACCCGTATCCGTTTATGGTGCGGGAGTTTCAGAAAATTATCGGGGTCGAGGCGAGGCGGCAAACATTAGAGCGCTACGGACGTCTGCCTAGCGACGTCGTCGCCTGCGTCGGCGGAGGCAGCAACGCGATGGGCATCTTTGCCGCTTTTGTTGACGACCGCGAGGTCAAGCTTTGGGGCGTAGAGGCGGGTGGCAAAGGTGTGGACGGCGACGAGCACGCCGCGTCGCTGCTTGCCGGCAGCATCGGCGTGCTGCACGGTTCGCGTTCCTATTTGCTGCAGAGCGCGGAAGGACAAGTTCGCGAAACGCACTCGATCAGCGCGGGCCTCGATTATCCCGGCGTCGGGCCGGAGCACGCGTTCTTCAAGGAGACTGGCCGCGCCACGTACGTCGCTATCACCGACGCGCAAGCCGTCGAAGCTTTTCACGGTTTCGCGCGCTGCGAGGGAATCGTCCCGGCGCTGGAGAGTGCGCATGCGATCGCCTTCGCCCGCAAACTCGCAGCGCAGCGCGGCCCCGACGATTTGATCTTGGTGAACCTCAGCGGCCGGGGCGACAAAGACATCGGGCGATGTTAGACGACGCCTTCGTGCGCGCGCGCCGCGAGAAGCGCTTGGCCTTCATACCGTACGTGATGGCGGGGGATCCCGATCTCGAAACGACCGAAGCCGTTCTCCTCGCATTGAGCGACGCCGGTGCAGACGTCATCGAGTTGGGAGTAGCATACAGCGATCCGCTCGCCGACGGGCCGACGATTGCCGCAGCCGGCCAACGCGCACTGCGCAACGCGACGCATCTTCGCGAGGTGCTTACGCTGGCAAGGCGTTGCCGCGACCGCAACGCGCCGATCGTGCTCTTTACGTACTACAATCCGGCCTATCAGTTTGGAGTCGAACGGTTCGCGCGCGAAGCGGCAGCAGCCGGTATCGCCGGCGCGATCGTGCCCGACGTAGCGTTAGAAGAGGGCGCGGAGCTTCGTGCCGCGCTGGAGGTCCACGGCTTGATGATGCCGCTGCTCGTCGCGCCCTCCACGCCGCAGCAACGCGCGGAGCGGATCGTGGCCGCGGCGACCGGCTTCGTTTACGTCGTTTCGCGGCTGGGCGTAACGGGCACCGGCTACGCTCTGGATTTCGCCCCGCTACGCCGTCAGCTTGCCTCGCTGCGCGAATTGACGAGCAAGCCGCTCGCCGTCGGCTTTGGGCTGAGCCGTCCGCAGGACGTGCGCAACGTTGGAACGCTGGCCGATGGCGTCGTCGTCGGCAGCGCGCTGATCGATGCCTACGCCGGCACGCGCGGGCAAGAGGCGGCCGCGCGCGTACGCGACTTCGTCGCCCCCCTCATTGCTGCGCTCTCCGTGTCATGACGGTGAAAAAAAGGAAGCCCCGGAAGAAGCCCTCGGGCCCACTCGCTCGCCTGAGAAAGGCCTTGAGCAAGATCGTCGCGGTGCCGAAAGATTTGATCAGGAAATCCAGAGCGAGGCACGTTGCGCTTGACGATGCCGACACGAAACGAGTGATGAAGCGCAAGAAACGCAAGAAGAAACCCCCGGCGACCAAGCGCGCTTCTTAGTCTGGCAGTGCCTCGCCGAGCGCGTCGGCCACGTCGCTTGCGATGACGCCGATTCGGCGTTTCTCTGCGGCGCGTTGGCCCGCCAAACCGTGCCAATACGCGCCCGCCCGCGCGGCGTCAACCGGCGAGAGCCCCTGTGCGAGGAGCGTCGCGATGATGCCGCTGAGCACGTCGCCCGTCCCCGCCGTTGCGAGCGCGTTCGTGCCGGTCGGATTGATGTGGACGGTCGTGCCGTCGTAGATCAGCGTGTCGGAGCCTTTGAGAAGTGTCGTGATGCCCGTGCGATCGACAAACTCGCGGATTCGCTCGACGCGCGTCCCCGGTGCGATCGTTCCACTTCCCGAGAGCCGCGCGAACTCGCCGGCGTGCGGCGTCACGACGCACGGCTTGCCCCTAAGCAGATCGAGGTGTTTGCTCAAATGAAAGAGACCGCTTGCATCAATGACGACCGGCAAACGGTTGGCTTCGAGGAAAAGCCGAAAGATCTCGCCGGTGCGGTCGTCGAGCCCTAGCCCGGGGCCGATCGCGATGGCGCCGTTGCGTTTCGAGATTTCGAGCAACTCCTGCACGACCGCGCCGGGCTGCGCGTCGTCGGAAAGCGCGACGACGACTTGCTCGACGAGGTGTGCGCGCAGAACGCCGGCGGCGGAACTCGACGTGGCGACCGTTACGTACCCCGCGCCGGCGCGCGCCGCGCCGCGAGCGCAAAGCACTGCCGCGCCGGGAAACTGCGCCGATCCGGCGACGATCAGGGGCGCACCGGCCGCGCGCTTTTCGGTATCGGCCGCACGCCGCGGCAAGAGTTTCATAAACTCCGCGTTATCGAGCGTAGCGAACGTGCGGGGTTGCGCGGCGAGCAAGGCCTCGTCGATACCGATCTCCGCGCACCAGAGCTCGCCCACGTATTCGCGCGCGGGCTCCAGTAAGAGGCCGGGCTTGGCGGCGGCCAGCGTTACGGTAAGCGTTGCGCGCACCGCGTCGTCGCTCGCCGCACCGGTGAGCGCATCGGTGCCGCTCGGGATATCGATCGCGAGCACCGCGCTCTCGCGCGCGTCGAGCGCCCGCGCGAGATGCCGGTATTCCTCCGGGAGCGGCAACCGTGCGCCGGTTCCGAACATGCCGTCCACGCCGATGGCGTTCTCGAGCAGCCTGCGCGCTTCGCGTTCGTCCGCCGGCAGCGGTACGATTGTGACTCCCGCCTTTTTCGCACGAGCGCGCGCCGTATTGCGCGCCTGCGATCCCTGCGCCGACGGATCGGCGGCCACGGTACAGTCGTACTCTCGCGCGAGCTCCCCAAGCGCGGCGAACGCGTCGCCGCCGTTGTTGCCCGGGCCCGCGAAGGCGACGATTCTCGAGCCGGGTTTCGCCATCGCTCTTAAGCGTCTCGCAATCCTACGCCCGGCATTACGCATCAGTTTGTTCGTTCCAACCTGCTCGACGGCGGCGGCATCGACGGCGCGCATCTGCTCGGGCGTTAGGACGTAGATCATGATTCGAGAATCACGACGGCGGCGGCGACGTCGGCGCTATGCGTGATCGTGAGATGGATCGTTCGCACGCCGCGGGCGTGCGTTAGGCGTTCGGCCCAACCGAACAGTTCGATGATCGGTTTGCCGCTGCGCTCGTGCCCCACCCCGACGCTACGCCACGGAATCGCGTGCCCGAAGGCCTTGCGCGTCGCCTCCTTGGCGGCGAAAAACCCCGCGAGGCGCTCGGGCCAGTTGCGCTTGCGCATGGCGTATGCCATTTCGCTCTCGGTATAGACTTTGCGCGCGAACCACGCGAGCTCGCGCTGGTCGAAGCGATAACGCGCCACGCTCGCCACGTCGAGGCCGATTCCAACGATCACCGCGACGACTTCGACGGCAGCGACGCAGGTCACCTAGATTTTTATCGAGAATCCTAGACATCCGAGATGGATTGCGACATCCGAATCGTGCCGATCAACACTGTCGATCACGTGTTTTTGGATCGTCTCGCCCCTTGCCTTGAGGAACGTTTCATCGCCGGAGCTCGCGTCGAACGATCGCTCGTCGTCCCGCGCAGCACGCTCAATGCGACGCGCGGTCAGCTTTTCGTTTCAACGCTGATTGCGAAGGTGCAGCGGGCGCACCCGAAGCCCGGAGCCGCCGTGCTGGCCATCACCGATTTCGACCTGTACAAGACGTCCCACCGATTCGTCTTCGGCGATGCCGATGAGGCGCAGTGCGTCGCGGTCGTCTCGGTCCACCGGCTTCGCTCGGACTTTTACGGTGAGCCGAGCGATTTCAACATGCTTTTCCAGCGAACGCTCAAAGAGTGCGTTCACGAGTTGGGCCACACGTTCGGGCTCAAGCACTGCTATAACGCGCGTTGCGCGATGTACTACTCGAACTCGATCTTCGAGACGGATAATAAGATGCCGCACTTCTGTGAGATTTGCGACCACCGTCTCGCCCGCGCGCGCAGCTCTTAACGCAAAACGCGCGCGTCCGCCATTTCGATCCTTTCGCTGCTCCCGTCGTCGCAGACGACGCGTAAGCCGCCGCCCTCGTCGAGCGACTGCGCGACGGCCTCGAAGGGCTCTCGCGCGTTGTCCTTCGCGATCCGGTAGCGTCGACCGGGAATCTCGGCGGCCGCTTCCCAATCGCGCATGACGCTCCCGGCATCGTCGAGCGCCGCCGACGTTTCGTCGTAGGCGCGAAGGATCGCGACGAGCAGCGCGGCGCGATCGACCGGCGCGACCTCGTCGCAGAACGCAGGAGCCGGCTCGATGACGGTTGCGGCGCCGGCTAAGCGGTGCACGTTGATACCGACGCCGCAGGCGACGCGTGCCGTTGTCGCGGTCACGCGCGATTGACAGAGAATGCCGCCCAGCTTGCGATCGCGCAGGAGCAGATCGTTCGGCCACTGCAGCGTTGTCACGACCCCGCAGTGGCGTAGCCCGGCTCGTACGGCGAGCGCGACCCAAAACGGCACGAGCCAGAGCCGGTCGACATCGATGCTTCGCGGCAGGATCGTGCTCATGAGCAGTGCGGTCCCCGGCATTGCGTTCCACGATCGCCCCTTGCGCCCGGCCCCATGGCGCTGGAACTCCGCAACGATCGTATGGCCGCCGAAGCGCTCGTCGCCGAGCAACTCCGCCGCATCCGCGTTCGTGCTTCCGGTCTCTTCGCGAAACTCAATCGAGGCAAACGGACCGTCCGCTAGCTGCGCAGCCACGCTCCGATACGGCATTTCTGGGGATTGGGCGCTCGCGGTCGTTATCCGCTGGCGGGAAGCATGAGCGAGCCACCTACGCGCCGTATCGCGCCTTTATGGCTATCGAACGTACGCTCATCCTCTGCAAACCCGACGCGGTCTCGCGGGGCCTCGTCGGCGAAATCACGGCGCGCATCGAGCGGCGCGGCTACGTGATTACGGCAATGAAGCTAATGCAGCTCGACGGCGATCGCGCCCGCGAGCACTACGCCGAGCACAGCAGCAAGCCGTTCTTCAACGACTTGGTCGATTTCATCACGAACGGCCCGCTCGTCGCGATCGCCGCAGCGGGCGAGCGCGCGATCGACGGTTGCCGCCAAATGATCGGTGCGACCGATCCGCTGGCTGCCGCGCCGGGCTCGATTCGGGCCGATCTCGCACAGACGATTGGCCGCAATCTCGTTCACGGCAGCGACAGCGCCGCGAGCGCCGATCGCGAGTTGGCAATTTTCTTCGAAGACAAAGACTTCGTTTCGCGCCGTCACGACCTCGAACGCTGGATCACGGAATAAGCGTGACGCTCGAGTCGCTGCGCGGGGGCGGCAATCCGTCGATCGAAGGCGTCCACGCGCGCGAGGTGCTCGATTCCCGCGGCAATCCAACGGTCGCCGTGGCGGTCGCAACGAACTTCGGCGTGGTCGAGGAGGCGATGGTGCCCTCGGGCGCGTCGACCGGAGCGAACGAAGCCGTCGAGGTGCGCGACGGCGACGCGCGACGGTATAACGGCAAGGGCGTGCGCAATGCGGTGATGGCGGTGAACGATCTGATCGGTCCCGCCATCGAAGGTCTGGATGCAACCGCGCAGCGCGAGATCGACCAGAAGCTGATCGAGCTCGACGGTTCGCCGAACAAATCGCAGCTGGGCGCTAATGCGCTGCTCGGCGTTTCTCTCGCGGTCGCGCGCGCCGCGTCGGCCAGTCTATCGATGCCGCTCTTCCGGTACCTCGGCGGACCCGCCGCCGCAACGCTCCCGGTTCCGATGATGAACGTGATCAATGGCGGCAAGCACGCCGAGGGTGCGCTGGAGTTTCAGGAGTGCATGATCGTTCCGCTCGGAGCGGCGAGCGAAGCCGAAGCCGTGCGCTATGGTTCGGAAGTCTTTCACGCGATCGGCGCGATTTTGCACGAACGCGGTCTGACGACGCTCGTGGGAGACGAGGGCGGCTACGCGCCGCCGCTCGAGACGCCGCAGCAGGCGCTCGACCTGATCGTCGCCGCGATCGAGCGCGCCGGGTACAAGCCGGGTAGCGACGTCGCAATCGCGCTCGATCCCGCCTCGAGCGAGTTTTTCGAGGATGGAAAGTACTATCCGCTCACGCGCGATCGCGCGGCGAGCGTAGACGACATGATCGCCCTCTACGCCGAGCTCTGCGATCGCTATCCCATCGTCTCGATCGAGGACGGCCTGGCGGAAAGCGATTGGGCCGGCTGGCAAAAGCTCACGTCTGCCCTCGGCGACCGCGTCCAGCTCGTCGGCGACGATCTCTTCGTAACGAACGTGAGCTTTCTCGAGCGCGGGATTAGCGAAGGCGCCGCCAACGCAATTCTGATTAAAGTGAACCAGATCGGAACCCTCACCGAAACCTTGGATTGCATCGCGGCGGCGCAGCGAGCCGGCTACGGCGTCGTCATATCGCATCGTTCGGGTGAAACTGAAGACACGACGATTGCGGATCTGGCCGTCGCCACCGAGGCCGGTCAAATCAAAACAGGCTCACTTTCGCGCAGCGATCGCACGGCGAAATACAATCGACTGATGGCGATTGAGGAACAACTCGGCCCGGCGGCGCGATACGCCGGCGCCAAGGTCTTTCTACGCTAGCGCAATCTCGGGCGTCGGCGAGCCTTTCCAGACAAAGCGGTAGGTGAGCTGCTTCTTCACGTTCATAACGAGCGCCGGCCGAAAACAGGAAATGCACGTGCCGCCGGAATGGCGCACGCTCGGATAAACGATTCCGAGCGACCCGATCGCCAAAAGCTCCTCTGCGAGCTTTTGCGATGCCACGTAGCTTTCCGGATTCAAGTACCGGGCAAAGCGCTTGACATCTCGCGCATCGTGGAACTGCGCGCTGAAGTCGGCGGTGTAGTCGTCGTAGGTGACGTCGTCTTCGAACACGCCGATCTCGGCCAGATCGACGCTCTTGTGATAGGCGACCTCCGCCTGCGACGTCTCGATTTCGAAGCCGCAGTACCACGCTCCGCGGTCAGGCCCGTTGAATCGGCTCCCGAGCGGATGGGCATGCGTGAAGCTCGCGTTGACGATGCGGTAATACGGGATGCCGAAGACGAGCTCGTGACTGTCGATGCCGGTCGGAATTCCGCCTTCGACGAGAAGACGGTCGTTCGTCGCGTTGTCGAGTGTGAAGAGATCGACTAGATGCCGGTTTGAATCGGCTATACGCCCCAGAACGCTCTCGCCGTGCTTTGATGCAATGAACCGGTGCGTGTCGTTCCGGCGAACGAGCGAGGTTTTCGGAAACGGTTTAGATGCCGCCACGACGCGCGTCGAGCAGCCGGCGGACGGCCGCAAACGCCGGAATGCCGCCGCGGATCAGGTATTCCAGCGGCGCGATGCCGCGAAAGACAGGACTCGTATTGGGAAGACCGATCCACCGGTCGGCGAGCGCCGTGCTATGGAGAAGGTTGAGTGCCTTGAAGATGCCGATCAAATACGAAATCCGCAGCATCGTGTCGGGATCGAGCGTGCGCCGCGGCGACTTTTTAATCGCGTAATAGGTGCTGCTCGCCACGCCGCCCAGGAGCCGCATCGCGTCCTCATCGCGGATATGCCAGCACTCCATGATGTTGAAGAAGGCTTTCAAAGCTGACGGGCCGAGCCGCTTGCGTTCCTCTGCGGACGTGATGTCCACCGGGGCGGAGGGAGCGTAGCGAGTGTCGGGATAGGCGAGTGCGGTCATCGTATGGTATCCTCTTTTGGAGATTATACACTACGAATCCGGAGTCGACAAGCCTCTAAGGGCTCTCGAGCATCCTCGCGAATACCAAAACTGCGCGGGCCTGTAGCTCAGCGGTAGAGCGGCCGGCTCATAACTGGTTGCGCGTAGGTTCGAATCCTACCAGGCCCACCACGAACCGCCTATATACGCGGACTAGCCCGGACTAAGCAACCCCAGTGGAGTCGGGTACTTGGGCGAACTGCCGACGTTTTATGGAATCGAGGAGCAAGGCAAGATGAAGATCTTGGATTTCGGCCGCTACGTACTTAGCAGCTGCGCCGCTGCAGCAATGCTGGTCGGGTGCGGCGGATCGCAGCCGCCGATCGACTCAACGGGCTCGACGAGACAAACGCCGGCGCTTGCGTCGGCTCAGAGCGCGTCACATCACCTCTCGGCGTCCTATCAACAAGTATACCGCTTTCACCCTCCATTCGACGGAACGCGGCCTGCCGCGGGACTGCTTGACGTGAACGGCACGCTGTATGGAACAACCGGCGCCGGCGGTCTACGCGGAAAGGGGACGATTTACCGAATCACTACGAGCGGCGCGCATAAGGCGCTCTATCGGTTCCGTGGCGGCTCCGACGGCCTCGATCCGCAATCATCGGGACTACTCAACGTGAACGGCATGCTCTACGGCACGACCGAGTTCGGGGGCGGCGGTTCTGGATGCTATGCAACCTCGCACGTCGGTTGCGGAACGGTTTATAGTGTAAGCACCTCCGGCACGGAAAAAGTGATATACGCGTTCCGTGGAGGCTCCGACGGAGCCGTTCCGGAGGCTGCTGGTTTAATCGACGTGAACGGCACGCTTTACGGCACGACGGGGAGTGGCGGCAACCAAAGTTGCTTTGATGGCTGCGGCACCGTCTTCAGCGTGACCACAAGCGGCGACGAGACCGTCCTGCACAGTTTCGCGGGTGGCTCCGACGGTGCTTTCCCATTCGCAAGTTTGGTCGCCGTAAACGGCACGCTCTACGGGACGACGTGGGAGGGCGGCGCACACGGTTTGGGAACGGTCTTCAGCATCAGTACGTCCGGCGCCGAGAAGGTGCTGTATAGCTTCGCTGGCGGCTCCGACGGAATGTCCCCCGGTGCGGGCTTGATCAGCGTGAGCGGTGCCCTGTACGGCACGACAGAACTCGGCGGGCGTGGTTGCAAGAACTCGCATGGAGGTCCCTCTGGCTGCGGTACCGTTTTCAGCGTAACCACAAGCGGCCAAGAGACCGTTCTCTACCGTTTTGACGGTGGCTCCAACGGCTACGACCCGGAGGTGCCCCTGATCGACGTGAACGGCACGCTCTACGGAACGACAGATTTTGGCGGCGCATATGGTCCGGGAACGGTCTTCAGCATCAGTACGTCCGGCACGGAGAAGGTGCTGCATAGCTTCGCTGGCGGCTTCGACGGAGCAGGCCCCTACGCGGGCTTGATCGACGTGAACGGCACGCTCTACGGAACGACAGAGTTCGGTGGCGACACTCACAATCACGGAACGGTTTTCGCGTTGAAACCCTACACGGCCGAGCGTTGAACTGAAGGCCCTTCGTCTGATGCGCACGTTGTATGTTAATGCATCGCGCATGGAGCGTGCATGTACGGCACCGCGTAAGCTCAAATCATTTTCCTCAAACAACAGCAATATGAGCTTGGTGCCACGTATTCGCTTACTCCGGCGCTTAACGGTATTGTCGAAACAGATAACGCGGTCCGAGAGTTCGGGTATCCGAGCGGCAAGGGCATCGACAAGCTGAAATTAGGCGGCCCGTCCTATTCCTCAACGATCGCGTTGCCGCAATCGCGCTAGAACACTTCGCCTTTCAGCAGCATCGCCGCCGACCAGCTAAGTTTGGCGCTGCAGTTGGGCCACCTATCGGCAAGCCCGCTAAGCCGCGACACCGCGTTGCGGGCTACGCCTGTTAAGGGGGCGCCCTCGAAGCATCGCATTTATCCGACGCACGTACGGGCTCGACATTTCGGACATCTTTAAGTTGAACGAACAGCATGGCGAGGTTCAGCGAAGTCTCGAATGCCTTCCAAAGACCAGCGAGTCCACTTGAGCAGGGTCCCCTCGTAGCAGCCTCCAAAGCCGAACCAGCTGATCCGGGAGCGCCGAACCGCTCTAACCGCCCAACCGTTCAGGCTTCAGGGGGCAACGCAATGAGGATTTCCGGTCTTAGCCGCCACGCACTCAGCAGCTGCGTGGCTGCGGCAATGCTCGCCGGGTGCGGCGGCCATGCCAGTAACGGCGCCGTGCCGATTAACGGTAATCCTGACTCTGCCCCGAGCCAGCGCACGTTTCATTACACGGGCGGGGAGCAGCATTTCACGGTGCCGCTGCGCGTCACGCACATCACGGTCGTTGCCCGGGGCGCTAAAGGCGCGGGTTATCGTGGTCCAGATGGCGGATCGATTATTGGGACTTTCGGAGTGCCTCTCGGATATTACTCAGGAGATACGTACGGCGGGCGAGTCCGTGTCGTTATTCCAGTGACTCCAAGAGAAAAGCTCATAGTGTACGTTGGCGGGGACGCGATCGACGCGATCGGCGGCTATAATGGCGGGGGTTCGGGTGATCCCGACAGCTTTCACAGCTTTGGCGGCCTCGGCGGAGGTGGCGCGTCCGATGTGCGCGAGGGCGGCGACACCCTTTCGGATCGCATCGTGGTGGCTGCAGGCGGCGGCGGCTTCGGAAACGCAGCGGCTCAAACTTATTGTCCCACGCCGGTTGGCGGAAAAGGTGGAAACCTCACAGGCGGCACGGGCATCGGCGGTCGCGAGGGGTTTGACGAATGCGGCGGCGGCGCGACCGGAGGTACGCAGAGCGTCGGTGGTTCCGGCGGCGCTGGCGGCACCGAATGTCGTGGATACGACGGAGAAGCCGGCGGTAACGGCGCTTTCGGTGTCGGTGGCTCTGGCGGGGCCGGAAGTTCGAGCGGCGGCTCGTATGTTGCCGCCGGCGGAGGCGGAGGCGGTGGTGGGTATTACGGCGGCGGCGGTGGCGGCGGTAGTTGTGACATAGAGAGCGCGTCCGGCGATGCTGGCGGGGGCGGCGGCGGCGGATCCTCGTATGTCGAGCCGAACGCCACTGACGTGCGGATGTGGCGAGGATGGAAAAATCCAGCCAGTAACGGGCTGGTCGTCTTCAGTTGGTAGCACGAATGAAAATCTCAATGCTCTATTGTCGCACGCTAACCATTTGCGTGGCTGCGGCAATGCTCGGCGGGTGCGGCGGATCGCAGCCGCCGGTCGGCGCGCCGGGCGCGATTTCGGAGAGCCCCGCGATCACTCGGCGCGTTCAGCGTCCAGCGTTATCACTCGCGCCCGGAAGCAGCACCGATGGCACCTTCCCGGCCACACGATTAGTCCCCGTAAATGGCACACTGTACGGGACGACCAACCACGGAGGCGCCTATTGTGATAAGAAGCACACGCTCTTCGCCGGCTGCGGAACCGTGTTCAGCATTACGACAAGCGGCACAGAGACGGTGTTGCACAGTTTCGGCAAAGGCTCTGACGGCAGTGGACCATCGAGTATGATCGGCGTCGACGGTGTGCTCTATGGTACCACCTTGGGCGGTGGCGTTTACGGCAAGGGCGTCGTATTTAGCATTACGACGGGCGGCGACGAGCACGTACTGTACAGTTTCCGAAAGAAGCCTGACGCTAATTATCCCGGCGGTCTTACGAACGTCCACGGAACGCTGTACGGTACCTCGGGCGGCGGCACTTACAACTTGGGAACCGTCTTCAGCGTCACGAAGAGCGGCGTAGAGCAGGTGGTGCACAGTTTCGGTCAAGGATGCGGGGCATCGTGCGGCGGCGGCTCTTTTCCGCAAGGGCGTTTGCTTGAGGTCGCCGGCCAGCTCTACGGCACGACGGGCGAAGGCGGAGCGGCGAACGAGGGAGTCGTGTTCAGCATGGGCGAGACTGGCGCAACCGAGGCGCTGTATAGCTTCAGCTTTGGCCAAAACGGTCAGTCCGTAGGAGCAAACGGTGGCCTGATCGACGTAGACGGCGTGCTCTACGGTACGACGGCTGCGGGCGGAACGTTTTCCGAGGGCACCATATTCTCCGTCACTACGAGCGGCATCGGGCAAGTGCTGCACAACTTCTCAGGAGATTGCAAGCGACGCATTGATGGCGCGCTTCCGCTTGCGCCCCTGATAGATGTCAACGGTACGCTTTACGGCACGACGGACGAAGGCGGAAACCCACTAAATTGTTACTATTATGAGGGTACTGGAACCGTGTTCACTGTAACTCCAAGCGGCAAAGTGAAGGTGGTGCACAGTTTCGGCAAGGGCACATCGGCGTATGACGGCTCATCTCCGGAAACGGCTCTGACTAAGGTGCACGGCACCCTCTACGGCACGACGTTTGAGGGGGGTCCCTGCGGCTGGGGCACTGTCTTCAGCATCACCCTAACCGGCACCGAAAATGTGCTGCACTCATTCTGCTGAGATGCTGCGCGTGTGGCGGCGCCGATTCATCGTTTGTGGAGCGTGGCTGCAACTGGCGTCAAGAAATCAGCAAGGGCGA
>Ga0070762_10000020_pt1 | contig 42865 bp, 40 predicted proteins | sample HubBroMetageREF2_FD_66726 | JGI IMG/M metagenome (GOLD analysis project Ga0070762, IMG submission 66726) | Reference soil microbial communities from the Hubbard Brook experimental Forest, New Hampshire, USA - Hubbard Brook CCASE Soil... | ecosystem: Environmental > Terrestrial > Soil >...
CCATCACGGCGAAAAAGTAGATCTCGCTCACCTGCCGCCCGGCGATCCCGCGGTGTATTCCACACTGCAGAAGGCAGACACCATTGGCATGTTTCAGATCGAGAGCCGGGCGCAGATGTCATGCCTGCCGCGCTTACAACCAAAATGTTTCTACGACATCGTGGTGCAAGTCGCCATCATTCGCCCAGGACCAATTGTGGGACAGATGGTGAATCCTTATTTGCGGCGACGCATGGGACGCGAGCCCGTCGAGCACCTGCATCCGTCGCTTGAACCCGTACTGGCGCGCACTCTGGGCGTGCCTCTGTTTCAAGAACAATTGCTGCGCATCGCGATGGTGGCAGCCAACTTCACTGGAGGAGAAGCCGAAGAGCTGCGCCGTGCCATGGGATTCAAGCGCTCGCAAGCTCGCATGAAAGATATCGAGGCCCGACTCCGCAGCGGTATGGAACGCAATGGAATTTCTCACGAAGCTCAGGAGCAGATCATTCTTTCCATCACTTCGTTCGCACTATATGGATTTCCCGAGTCTCATGCGGCCAGCTTTGCTCTCATCGCCTATGCCAGCGCCTATCTGAAATGTCATTACCTCGCCGCCTTCACTGCTGCCCTGCTCAACAACCAGCCTATGGGATTTTATCGTCCAGCCACAATCGTAAAAGATGCGCAACGGCACGGCTTGAAGATGTTGCCGATTGACGTGCTGAAATCAGACTGGCAGTGTACGTTGGAGCAGTCAGCACTCAGCACTCAGAACTCAGTAAGTTCAACCGCCTTACGTCTCGGTCTCCGCTATGCCCGCGGATTGCGTGAAGACGCCGCCCAGGCAATAGTTCAGCAACGCGCTCTCGCCCCATTCACTTCAATTCGCGACATCGTCCATCGCGTGCCCGAGTTACGTAAAGATGAATTGAACACGCTGTCGGAAATTGGAGCGCTGAATTCAATCGGGAATTTACCACGGAGACACAGAGAAACAGAGAAACCCAATAACCGTAGTTCAAGAATTATCTCGACTCCATGTCTCCGTGGTGCACCCGCTTTTCATCGCCGCGACGCTCTCTGGCAAATCGAACGCGCCGTCCGTAATTCTGGCCCATTGCTCGACGAATTATCCGAGCCTGACGCCAACTCCCCGCTGCTTCCCATGAATCCGGAAGAACGTCTGGTCGCAGATTTCCGCGGCACCGGCATGACCGTCGGCCCGCACCCCATGGCTTATCACCGCGCACGACTGCAAGCGATGGGCATTCACAAGGCCAGCGAACTCAGCGGCATTCCTGACGGACAATTTTTACGCATTGCAGGCTGCGTCATTTGCCGCCAGCGTCCGGGCACTGCCAAAGGCTTCGTTTTCCTCAGCATTGAAGATGAGACTGGCGTAGCCAATGCGATCGTCACGCCCGACCTGTTTCAGAAAAACCGGCTGCTGCTAAGTTCAGCGCAGTTCCTCATGGTGGAAGGAATCCTGCAGAATCAGGACAACGTCATCTCCGTGAAAGCCAAACGGGTTCTATCGCTTTCTATCACCCGCGCTGAAACCAGTTCGCACGATTTCTATTAAACCGCTATCAACAAAATCAATATTTCACAGAGATTAATTCTTTCCACCTTTCCCACAAATTCACAGCCTCTCGGTATATCATTTGGTACATACTCATTACATGCATTCGTGGGATTCCATCAGGCACGGTCGCATTGTATGCGGTCAATCATAAATCAATCACTTTCATGGACTTAGCAGTCCCAAAGGAGTACCGATTATGGCTAAAGCAAAGACTCCCCGCACTCCGAAGACAACGAACAATCAAGTCATTACCATGCCCGAAGCTGGCGCTGTAACTCTGGTTCGGAAGACCTCTCCTGGGAACAATACCCCAGCCGATTTGGAAGTGAAGATCCGCGAGCGCGCGTACCAGCTGTACCTGGAGCGAGGTAGCACTCCCGGCGATGAGAATGAGGATTGGCTCACAGCCGAGCGCGAAATTCTCGCCCGCCACAACCGCCAACAAACGGCGTAGCGGTAAGCATAAAATTCCGCCGCAAGCTCAAGTTCTCACCATGACCTCGTAGGCCCGGGCGCATTCGTCCGGGCGGCGGAGCAACACTTTCAAGCCCCCGAAAGCTCTGGAGAGCCAGGGAAAAACTCCGCCCGCGAGGCTTCGCGGTTGCTTCTGGGGATGGTTTCTGAAAAAATACGGTCCAGGTTTCCCCCATGTCGCAAATAGGCAGTTTTGCGCTCCTCCTCGCGCTGGCTCTGTGCGCCTATTCTTTCCTGGCGGGCATACTAGGCTTGGTCATCAAAGGACCCGGCGCCGGACGGTTAGGTGAGACCGCGCGCCGCGCTGGTATTGCCAGCTTCGCAATCGTCTTTCTCGCGGCCGTCGTGCTGGTGGTGGCTGCCTTTCAAAATGATTTCTCCATCGCCTACATTTTTCATCACAGCAATCGCGATCTGCCCGCACCTTACAAGTTCGCCACGCTTTGGTCAGGACAGGAAGGCTCGCTGCTGTTCTGGGCACTGTTGCTCTCGGCCTATGGCCTAGTTCTCAGGCTGCGCTACAAAACGGACGTCCGACTGTTTGCCCACGCCTCGGTAATCATCGCCGCCGTTCAGGTCTTCTTCTTATTACTGCTGAACTTTGCCGCAAATCCTTTCGGCGTAATGCAAGGTTCGTTACCCGCCGATGGCAACGGGCTCAATCCACTCCTGCAATATCCCGAGATGGTCATTCATCCGCCGATGCTCTACTTAGGCTACGTCGGGTTCACCGTGCCATTCGCCTTCGCGCTGGCCGCACTGATCATGCGCTATCCCGGCGAGAAGTGGATCCAGATTACCCGCCGCTGGACCATGGTCACTTGGGGATTCCTGACCTGCGGAGTCTTTCTCGGCGCGCACTGGGCCTACTCCGTGCTGGGATGGGGCGGTTATTGGGGCTGGGATCCCGTCGAGAACGCATCACTAATGCCGTGGCTAACTGGCACCGCATTCCTGCACTCGGTCATGATGCAGGAAAAACGCGGCATGCTGAAGACCTGGAACATGTGGCTGATTTTTTCCACCTTCATGCTCTCGATCTTCGGCACCTTCCTGACCCGCAGCGGCGTGGTCAGTTCCGTGCATGCCTTCGCGCAATCGTCGATTGGCGACTGGTTCGTCGCCTTCCTCGGTATTATTTTCGTGACCTGCCTCTTCTTCTATATAAAGAATCGTTCGCATCTGCGCACAGAGCACAAGCTGGAATCGCTGATCTCGCGTGAATCCAGTTTTCTGTTCAATAATCTTTTGCTGCTGGTCGCCTGTTTCACCGTTCTCTGGGGCACGCTTTTCCCAGTGCTCTCAGAGTGGGTTCAGGGAACCAAAGTCACGGTCGGACCGCCATTCTTCAATCGCGTCAATGTGCCGGTAGCTTTGCTCCTTCTCCTGCTGACCGCGATCGGGCCGCTGCTCGCATGGCGCAGGACTTCCATCGACAGCCTGAAACGCAACTTCATGTGGCCAGCGATCGGCGCCCTCGTCGCGGGCGTGCTATTAGTCGCGCTCGGCATGAAGCCTTGGACAGACATTTCGTACTTCTACTCGCTGATGACCATCATGCTGTCCGTGCTGGTCGCACTGACCGTGATTTCTGAATTCGTTCGCGGAGGCCGCGTGATTGGCCGTCACACCGGCCAGAATCTTCTTGCCTCGATGGTGCAACTCGCCCATCGCAATACTCGCCGCTATGGCGGATACATTGTCCACTTCGGCGTAATCGTGATCATGATCGGATTCGCCGGTTCCGTGTTCAATCAGGATAAAGAGCAGGAGATGGGCTTCGGAGACAAGCTGACCATTGGCTCTTATACGCTGGTCTGCCAGTCGTATACCCAGGACGACAATCCGAATTACGGCAGCGAGTGGGCGGTCATGAATGTCTTCAAGGGCGGAAAGCAGATTGCCACGCTGAACCCCGAGCGCCGTTTCTACAAAGCGAGCCAGCAGACCTCCACCATGGTCGCCAACCGCTCGACCCCGCAAGAAGATCTGTACGTCGTTTACGAGGGCCAGAATCCTGACACCGGAAAGCCGATCATTAAGGTTCATTTGAATCCTCTAGTGATGTGGATTTGGGTCGGCGTCTGGATCATGATCGTCGGCACACTCGTGGCACTGATCCCGAACTCAGTACCGGTGAGAGTCGCAGCTCCGGCTCGAATGCGAGTCGAACCAGTAGGAGCCGGCGACTGATGGGGCCTAAGACGAATTTATCTCGCCTATTGTTGTCATCCCGAGCGAAGCGAGGGATCTGCAGTTTTCCCCCGTCCAAAGAGACTTCAGATTCCTCGTCGCGGACGCTTCTCGGAATCACAAGAACATTTTTCTTAAGACGCAGCGCGCAATTAATCCTGCTAACAATCGCCGTGTTCGCCCTCCTCGGAGCCGGCGACGAATCCGCCCGCGTCAACGATCTCGGCCACCGCATGATGTGTGTCTGCGGTTGCAATCAGATTCTGCTCGAATGCAATCACGTCGGCTGTGCCTACTCCGACCGCATGCGCGCTGAACTTGTCGCCGCCGTGGACCGAGGCGACAATGACGACCTTACACTGCAAGGATTCGTGCAAAAATACGGCACGACCGTAATGGCCGCGCCCACCAAGACCGGCTTCAATCGTGTGGCTTGGATTATGCCCTACCTCGTGCTCGTGCTCGGACTGGCCACGGTCACGTTGATCGTACGTGCCTGGAGATCACGCCCATTAGTCCTGCCGGACGATTCGGTGGCCGCCATTCATGGAGCTGACCTTGAGTATTTTCGCGATCGAGCTCGGAAGGACACGGAAATATGAGCATCGAATTGCTGACTTGTATCCTGATCACGATCGGTGCCCTGGTCTACGTTTTCTATCTGCCCGGCAAGCTGTACATGGGGCCCGAAAAAACGCGCGTCATCTACCTGCGCGAGCGCAAAGAAGCTATTTACGAAAACCTTCGCGACCTGAATTTTGAATTTAAAGCCGGCAAGTTCCCAGATGCCGACTACCAAATTATGAAAACCTCGCTCGAAGAGGAAGCTGCCGCGGTTCTGGCCGAGATTGCCCGCCTGGAGGAAGCCGCAATTAACGCGCCAATCCGACCCCGAAAAGGAGCCAGAGTTTGAAACTTGGTAAGCAAGAAATTGGGCGCCCCATGTCGCGCGTGCTTTACGACAAGTGGGGGCTTTCCCTTGTATTGTTATGGACGCTTCTTATCATCCCAGCCTCCGCACAAACTCTGACCGGCGCCGTCACGAATGGGACCACGAAGAAGCCCGCAGGGGGCGACGACGTGGTGCTCCTCAGTCTCGGCCAGGGCATGCAAGAGTCTGGCCGCACCCAAACCGACGCCAAGGGCAACTTCAGCGTAAAGCTAGACGACGCCAGCAGCCCCCACTTAGTCCGCGTCATCCATCAGGGAGTGACTTATCACCGAATGGCGCCTCCGGGAACCACGTCGGTTGACGTAGCGGTTTACGACGTATCCAAGAAGATCGACGGAATTAGCGTAACCGCCGACGTGATGCGTTTTCAGGCGCAGGGGAGTGAATTGCAGGGCATCCGCCTCTTCGCGGTCAACAATACTTCTGACCCGCCGCGCACCCAGATGAGTGATCAGAGCTTCGAGTTCTATCTGCCCGATGGCGCACAGGTTGATCAAAGCATGGCGATGACCGCCGGCGGCCAGCCCATCAACTCGGCTCCAGTGCCTCAGAAACAGAAGAATCGCTACGCTTTCGTGTTCCCTCTGCGTCCCGGCGAAACTCAGTTCCAGGTCAGCTACCACATGGCGTACAGCGGAGAAGCCAGCTTCGATCCCAAAACGCTCTATGGTGCCGAGCATTTTGTAGTAGTGCTGCCCAAGACCATGCAATTCACCGCCGCGCCCGGCGCATCCTTCCAGTCGATGCAAGATCCACGCCAGGCGGACGCGGTCGTGCAAGTGGCTTCCAACACTACCGCCGGCCAGCCTCTTGCTTTCAAAATTTCTGGTATCGGAATCATGTCTGACGAGCCCGAGGAAACCAAGGGCGCCGGCAACCCGGTCGGCGGAGCTCAAACTAGCGGAGCCCAGACCAGCGGCGCAGTGGCCGGGCGCGACTCCCGTCCCGGCGGCGGACTCGGCCCGCCCATCGACGCTCCCGACCCGCTGCAAAAATATCGCTGGTACATCCTCGGAGGCTTCGGGATTTTGCTGGTCGCCGGTGCGATCTACATTGCCACCCGCTCGAAATCCGCCACCATTCCCGATTTCGCCCCGACCGACGCAGAACTTGGCATTCCCCCCGCGCTGAAACCCAAAACCGCCGATCGCTCCGCGTTGTTGCTCGAAGCTCTCAAAGAAGAGATATTCCAACTCGAAGTCGAACACAAACAAGGCCGAATCTCACAGCAGGAATACGAGAAAGCCAAGGCCGCTCTCGACCAGACACTAGAACGCGCAGTAAAGCGAGGCGCAGTCAAAGTCAGCTAACCACCACGAAGAGAGACGGGCGTCCTCGCCCGCTCGCTTTGCATAGCTTTTATTCCCTCCCCGTCCCTGGTCTGAATCCCCCGGTCCGGCGTACCATCTAATAGCTGAGAGTTCCTATGGGAAACACGTTCAAAACCGCGTTTTTGCTTACGCTGCTTACGCTGCTGCTGATGTTCATCGGCCGGGCCTTTGGCGGACAGAACGGCATGTTGTTGGCGCTGGCCTTCGCGGCGGTCATGAACTTTATTTCGTATTTCTACTCCGACAAGATCGCGCTGGCGATGTATCGTGCCCAGCCCGTCACCCGCGAGGAATTGCCCCGTGCCTACGCTGCGGTCGAACGGCTTACGCAGAAAATCGGCATCCCCATGCCCAAGATTTACGTAATTCCCAATGAATCGCCCAACGCCTTCGCCACCGGGCGCGATCCCCAACACGCTTCGGTGGCTGTGACCCAGGGCATCCTCAACCTGCTTAACGATGAAGAACTGGAAGGCGTCCTGGCGCACGAATTGGGACACGTGAACAATCGCGACATCCTTATTAGCTCAGTCGCTGCGACGGTCGCGGGAGCCATTACCATGTTGGCCAGCATGGGACGTTTCGCTATGATCTTCGGAGGCATGGGAGGAGATCGTGATGACCGCCGCGGCGGCGGATTCGGCGCGCTCTTGATGCTGATCCTGGCGCCGATAGCAGCTTCATTAATTCAGCTCGCTGTGTCCCGCTCGCGCGAATATCAGGCGGATGCCACCGGGGCACACTTCACTGGCAATCCGTACGCCCTCGCCAGCGCGTTGGGGAAACTCGATGCCTACTCGCGCCAACTGCCCCTGCAGGCAACGCCGTCGACCGCTCACTTATTTATTATCCAGCCATTCCTCGGGATGAATTTCGGCAACCTGTTCTCAACCCATCCACCAATTGCAAAGCGCATCGAGCGATTGACAGGAAGGCCGGCAGAGTTCACCCAGTAGAAGCTGTTAGCTTTCAGCCAAACCCAATTTCAATCGTAACCTCCGTAACTCTCAGTCCATCTGCCCCCATAGTAGAATCCCAATAATGTCCCCTGAGACTGCCAGCGCCGTTTCGCATCGTGCGGTGCAACTGGAAAACGCCCTCCGCAAAGTGATTCGAGGTAAGGACGACATCCTCCGTCTGGCCGTCGTCTCGCTGCTTGCTCGCGGACACCTCCTGATCGAAGGCGTTCCCGGCGTCGGCAAAACTACTTTGGGACAGGCTCTCGCGCGGGCCCTCGATTGCACCTTTCAACGCGTCCAGTTCACCAGCGACATGCTTCCGTCAGACGTGCTGGGTATTTCGATATACTCGGCCGTCGAGCAACAATTTGAATTCAAACGGGGGCCCGTCTTCACCAATGTGCTCCTTGCCGATGAAATCAATCGCACCACGCCCAAGACGCAATCCGCTCTACTCGAAGCGATGAATGAGAGCCAGGTCACCGTGGACGCGCATTCGTATCCCCTGCCCCAGCCGTTTCTGGTCATAGCAACACAAAATCCGGTCGAGCACCACGGCACGTATCCACTGCCAGAGTCTCAACTCGATCGTTTCCTGATGCGCGTAAGGATGGGCTATCCCGACAGCAATGCCGAACGCGAGATTCTGCGCTCCGAAGCTGGCATTACCCAACTGGAGGCGATGAAGCCGGTACTGAGCAGCGCAGACGTTCTCGAAATGCAGTATGCGGTTACGCAAATCCGCATGGACGAATCTCTGGTCAGTTACGCTCTCGGCATCGTAAGAAAAACGCGTGAATCCGAACAGTTCTCGCTAGGAGTTTCGCCGCGCGGCTCTCAAATGCTCTATCGCGCCGCCCAAGCCATGGCGTTTCTCGATGGCCGAACGTTCTGCACCCCTGAAGATATCAAGCCGCTGGTCGTGCCCGTCTTTGCCCACCGGGTAGTCGTGAATGGACTTTACTCTTCAACACTGAAGAAGTCGGAGCAAGCTGAACAGGTCATCCGGGAAATCGTCGACAGCACACCCGTACCCGTTTAACTTTCGCTCGGCCCCATCACCAAACCTGCCGGCAAGCGCTCACGTCTCAAATCAAGACGCCCCTTTTTGCTTAGCCGCTGGACGCAAGGAATCACATTCAAGTAGAATGTTGGCTCTGAAATTGTTGGCATAAATATGAACACCTGCACTTCTTTGGCATTGTCTGCACTTTAAGAGGCAGCGAAGGTTCTAACGGTTCCCATGCAGTGGATTCCCAATCTTGTACGTGCATGGATATACAAAGCTGATTAAATAAGTTTCGGAGGACGATATGTTGTTTCATCCCAGGTCAGGAAGTATGCGTGTACTGTGTTCATGTTTTTTGCTGATGTTAACCGTGGTTCTGCTCTCGGCCGTCACCGTGGCGCAGGACGTGGAGACCCCGAAGGACGAAATCTTTGTTGGCTATCAGTGGCTGCATCCCGGCGGGACAGTTCCCTCTCCCTTTGGCAATTTCAACGCTCCGACGGGAATGAAGCTTCCCGATATGCCTGCGGGCTTTGGCGCCGCCTATACTTACAACTTCCAAAAGTTTTTCGGATTGGAAGGCGACTTCGGGCATAACTGGGATAATTATGAGACCACCATTTCAGTCGGTCCCAAGGCGATTTACCGCACCGACGACGCCAACTACTTTTTGCATACCTTGTTGAGCTACAACCGGCTCGGGGTAAGCGGCCTGCCCAATGGAAACGGCATCGGAGCGATCCTGGGTGGCGGAATGGATCTGAAAATCACTCATTTGTTCTATCTCCGGATCTTCGAGGCGGATTACGTATGGGGCCGGCAAAACTATTCCTCAGTTGTGTCTTCGGCCTTCCCGGATCTACGGCGGGTGTCACTCGAGGGAATACGGCTGCGCACCGGACTGGTATTTAACTTTGGCTATCCTGCGGCAGTCACGCCGAGCGCAAGCTGCTCGGTACAGCCCGGTGAAGTCATGCAGGGCGAGCCGATTACCGCCACGGCCACTACGGCCAACTTTAATCCCAAGCACACCTTGAACTACGCTTGGAGCGGTACGGGCGGAAAAGTTACCGGCAAAGACAACACCGCCAGCATTGACACCACGGGAGTGGCCGGGGGCTCGTATGCCGTTACGTCCACGGTGACGGACCCCAAAGTGAAGAATGGCGGACAGGCCACCTGCACTGCCAACTACACGGTGAAGGAACCCCCGAAGAATCCGCCGACCATGTCTTGCTCGGCGAACCCAAGCTCCTTGCAGGCGGGTGGAAGCTCGACCATCACTTGCACCTGCTCGAGTCCGGACAGCGTTCCGGTTACAGTCGGTAATTGGACCGCCACCAGCGGTACAGTCACCGGCAGTGACAGCACAGGAACCCTCAACACTACGGGCGCGTCTCCTGGTCCGGTCACGGTGAGCGCCACTTGTACGGATTCGCGCGGATTGAGTACGCCAGCCTCGACGCAGGTGACGGTCGAAAATCCTCCTCCGCCGCCGCCGCAAGCTAGCAAGCTGACCGACTGCGACTTCGCGAACATGGCCAAGATCAAGAAGCCGTGGCGCGTCGACAACGAGTGCAAAGGCAAACTGGACGACGTGGCCAAGAACCTGCAGCAGAACGCAGACAACAAACTGGTCATCGTCGGCAACGCTGAACCCACCGAGAAGCGTCCGAATCTGGCAGCAGAACGCGCGGTCAATTCGAAGGCGTATCTCACCAGCGGCGAAGCCAAGCTGGGAATCGATCCCAACCGCGTCGAATGCCGTACCGGCACCGCCGGCACGATGTCGGCGGAATACTGGATCGTGCCTGCCGGAGCTACGTTCTCCGAAGCTGGCACTCAACCCGTGGATGAATCGGTAGTGAAGGCAGTTCCGGATCATCCACACGCGGCACCCAAAAAGAAGGCAAAGCCCGCGGCACAGCAATAAGCCAAGCCAGGGCCAAGCCCGTCGTGCATTATTCGTCGAACAACGGCCGGTCGAGTGCAAGCTCGACCGGCTTTTCTTCTTTTTGCGTATACGCTTCATTCCGTAGAGACGTAGCTTGCTAGGTCTCTAGCTGGCGACAAACCGTCGAGACGCCGACGTAGCCCACCAACACCCAAACCTTCGTCCACAGCTAAACACCAACCGTTCCTTCTCCTTCGGTAACTTGCTCGCCTCTGGTTACCCTGTCAATCTTGCCCCGAACGGATTTTCTTCCGTTGGGGGCGAACCGCTATATGATTTCCGCATCAAAGCAGTTTCTCAGCAGCAAAGCGCTGCTACTTGTTGTACTTGCGCTGTGTTGTGCCAGCGCCGCGTGGGCCGGACAGTGGACTGCATTGGGACCAGACGGGGGCGACGTTCGCAGCCTGGCCTACGACCCGCAGAACCCGGATCACATTTTCCTGGGCACTAGCACCGGAACTCTTTTCTCTTCCACCGACGGTGGCAAGAGCTGGGCTAGATTCGCCCATCTGGGAAGTGGCGATGACTACGTGATCGATCACCTCTCTATTGATCCCCAGAACTCCAACAAAATGTACGCTGCAGCCTGGAGCGTCGAAACTCAGCAAGCGGGCGACATGTTCCACTCTGAAGATGCTGGCAAGACCTGGGAAACCATGCCTGCGATGCACGGCAAGTCCATCCGCGCCATGGCCATTTCGGCATCCGACTCAAAAACTCTGGTTGCAGGCGCAGTTGATGGCGTTTTCCGCAGCACCGACGGCGGCAAAAGCTGGCAGAAGATTTCCGCCGGTAATTCGGACATCCACAGCATTGAATCCATCGCCATCGATCCCAAGGATCCAAATGCGATCTATGCCGGTACCTGGCATTTGGCCTGGAAGACCGACGATGGCGGCGCCAACTGGCATCACATCAGCAAAGGCATGATCGAAGACTCTGACGTGTTCTCCATCATTGTCGATTCGACCAACCCTTCTGTCGTATTCGCCAGCGCCTGCTCCGGTATTTACAAGAGCACGAGCGCGGGCGAGTCCTTCCAGAAGATTCAAGGCATCCCGTTCTCCGCGCGGCGCACCCGGGTGTTGAAACAGGATCCCACCAATTCCGCGATCGTCTACGCCGGAACCACGGAAGGCCTCTGGAAGACAATCGACGCCGGCAAAACCTGGAACCGCGTGACCGATTCAGACGTCGTGGTCAACGATGTGATGGTCGATCCGCGCAACTCGATGCGAGTTATGCTGGCTACCGACCGCGCTGGCGTCTTAGCAAGCGATGACGGCGCACATACCTTCCTAACCACCAATCACGGCTACACGCACCGCTACGTAACTGCAATCCTCGCGGACAAGAACGATCCCAAGACCATGTTCGTGGGAGTGGTTAACGACCGCGAGTTGGGTGGAGTATTTGTTTCACACGATGCCGGACAACACTGGATTCAAAACAGCAAAGGCCTCGACGGACGCGATGTGTTCAGCCTCAAGCAGACCAGCAATGGCGAACTTGTGGCAGGCACGAATCGCGGAATGTTCATGCTGGCTCACCATGCCAGCGAGTGGAGTCCGATCAACGACATCGTCGAGCGGGCTTCCTCACGCACTGCAAGAACCAAGACCGAAGTTCATTCCATCCTGACCGCGCGTGTCAACGATGTCGAAATCACGCCCACGACCTGGATGGCCGCAACCTCCGCCGGACTGTTCACCAGTTCCAACCAGGGTAAGAGCTGGATGGGCGGGGCAGTAATGGGCAAACAGGATTTCGTCTCGGTTCGAGCCGAAGGCAACCTGATCGCCGTCGCCACTCGCAGCGATGTCCTGGTTTCGAAAGACAACGGTTCGACCTGGCAAGACTCCAACTTGTCTGCTTCCATCAGCAGCATTCGTGGCGTCACCATTTCGGAAGGGCAGATTATGTTCGCTTCGCGCGAGGGTGCGTTCCGCAGTCCGAACGCCGGAGCCGGCTGGGAGCACATGCAGAATGGTCTCCCCGACAAGAACATCAGCTCCATCAGCTACGACCAGAACAACAAGCGCCTGCTGGCGACCAGTACGGAGACCGGCGTGGTCTTTGAAAGCCAGGATAACGGCCGTAGCTGGACCCGCGGCCCTGACACTGGCTACCCCTTGCGCAACATCAGCGTGGTGCAAGGCCGCTTGATGGCAGCCACCCCGTTTGACGGGATCGTGATGCAGCCAGAGAACGACGACCACAGCGCATCCAACGGCGCTACAACTCGACGCACCAACTAATCAACCAACCACCCATCGCACAAACCACCGAGGAGCGGCATCACCCGCTCCTCGGTTTGCTTTTACTGGCAGGTAGGGAACTTGAGCGATGCCACTCGAGTGTGAAATGTGATGGAGTTCTTGGGACCAGTTTTTGGAATGTACTGATTTATGTACCAGAAGGTGCAGTCGTCCACGGGATCGATAACCATGCTGCTGTAGTCTCCCCAGCGATTTTCGTCAGTCGCCGATCCTTTCGCAATAAAGATCGTCGCCGGGCTCTCCATGGTATTCAAAGGATCAGAGGGGACGCGTCCGGTGAAAGCCACAGACGGATGCAGAGTGCCTGCGTTTGATTCGCTGTAGCCTAATGCGATGTCGCCCTCTTTGTCCATGTCGAGGCTTCCCATCCAAAGCGAATTACCGCCGTGAGTAAATGTTCCCTGTTGATAGACCTTGGGAGTACCGTTGGGATCGCGGATTTCATACCAGCGTTCGCCGGACGCGGCCTTGCTGGTCAACACCGAATGGCTCACCAGCAGGGATTCGTGATCGCCGAGGTTCCGATAGGCCAAGCGGAACATCAGCCGATCGCCCAGCGAATCGAGTTGCTGTTTTGTGCCCGGCTGCGGAATACAAGTTCCGCCTCCACAGGCCATGGTATAAGCCTTCACTGGAATCGTGATCGGTCCCGTGAACTTCGACTTCGCCGGATTTGCGAAGTCCACATGAAAGCGGTACAGGTGCAGAGCAGTTGAACTGAAGAGGTCGACAAAAAAACTCGGCTGGCCCGCGGGCGGGGGCGTTGCGCCGTCCGCGTTCGAAGGCAGAAAAGAAAACTCATTGGGACTCTTGAAGCAGACTGCCTTCGCTTTCGCGCCAGTCAGCATGGCAGCGCGATCATAAGCGCAAGCGTCGTCGGCAATAAACGAATTAGGACCGAACAGATTGTAGTTGGCGTAGTACGCGTCCGGCCAGACGCTAAGTTTGTCGTAGTCATTCAAAATGTTATTTCCGAATTTAAAAATGTAGCGATGGTATTTACCCGCGGCATCCGAAGTTTCCGAGACGGCAATGCATTCGTTCCCTGTCCCGAAGCTGCTGTCGGCCGCAATCTGGCTGATGATCCAACGATTCGCCATTTGGTCGTAGAGAACCACGGGGTCCGTCCAGAAAAAAGTTTGCCCCTGCCCACATAGTCCCGGAACGCCGGTGAACAGCGCACTGATTTGTTGTGGACCGAACACCGACTTACCCGTCGCTTTGTCGTAAACCTCCCACGCCGTATTAATAGTTTCGACCACCTGGGTCGCGCCGACAGCGAGATTGTCATCGGAAGGAATTCCCTCCAAGGCCTTGCCATTGGCCGAATTCGGAATCCCTTCCATGTTCAGACCGATGGTGGCCGCGACCGGCGGTGCGACATAGTTCTGCTCGGCGAGATCAGTTACCGGCACTGCGGCTCCAGAGAGAATTCGGCGAGGCCGCGGGTGCTCGACCTCACGCGGTACCCGCCCCTGCGGAACCGCCATGGAATATTCCCGCGCGGGTAACGACGTATCGTGATAACTGTCGTATACCACTTCCGGGCGGCTCTGCGCCGCCTTCTGCGCCAACAGATAACCTGGAACGCTTGGGCAGAAGAGCACCAATAAGACTGCGGCAACGGTTACACTTTTTGAATTCATAATTCCTCTTTCTATCTGCATCCACAGAAAACACACAGAGATCTCAATGGGCGGCTCAGGCACCTGCGACTGAGGTCCGATAAGTTTGATCTGGTTACGCCCTCTCGTCAAGCTGAAACAACTTGCAACTTCGGTGTTCCCACGCGGACCGGTATGTGTGAAAAAGCTTTGGCAGCCTTACGGGGCTAGCTAACGGTTGGCAAGGACGGAAACATCGCGAACCTTCAGCAGATGTTCGTCGGCTGTGACCAGGGTGAGCTCAAAGACTTTGGCGGTGGCAAGCAGGAATCGATCCGCCGGATCGCGATGCGGAAGCTGAAGTCGTCCGGTTTCTCGCGCCACTTCATAGGTAACCGGCGCTTCTTGCAATGGGAGGGATCGTAACGCGTCAGGAACCCAGGTTTCGATATCCTCGTCGGGCACAATGCATCGCTTCTGCCATAGCACGATCAACTCCCAAATGCTGATTGGTGATAGCCATAGCTGGTTGCTCGCGTCCTCAATTTCCTTCGCGACTCGCCGGGAAAGTCGTTCCGGTTCGAGTACGCTCCACAACCAGATATGGGTGTCGAGCAGCAGTTTCATGAACGAAGGACTTCCCAGTCGTCTTCATCGGTAGCAGGAGAAACGATGTCCCCCGTGATGCGCGCAGTCCCTCGAAGTGCGCCGAGTTCGCGCTTCGGTTGTTCCTGAACCGGCGGAGGAACCAGTTGTGCAACCGGTTGACCAAAGCGAGTAACAAGCACAGGTCTACCCGTCTTGCGCACCCTTTCGAGGACAGCCAAGCAAGTAGCTTTGAACTTCGAAATAGCAATCTCTTCCATGAAGGGTGTTCTTAAATGATTGTACCATGGTCAACGACCATGGTCATATTATCTTTGCGCATTGATCAGAAACCGCGACGGCTCGGTGACTCGCCACCGAGCAAAATCTACATCGAGCCCAATCGACCACCAGCTCTAACCTTATGATTCATCGAGTCCGAGCGATGGCATCTCCCGTGCGACTTGCGCCCACTAACGACCCAGAGTCAGGATGCGCGGATGAAGACATGGCCACACACGAAGCGGCTGGCGGTGATCCTAACCTTGGCTGGGTTGATGGGATGCAGCCGGCAGGTCGCTGTGCCCGAATCAAATGGAACCGCGACCAGAGTCCAGCTCCCTTTCGAGCGTGTGTCCGATAAAAGCGGAATGTCTCCCACGGATGGATTCGCCTCCGACGGAATACCTCCTGGAACCGAGGTTGCCGTCCGACTGCTGAGTCAGGTGTCCAGCGAAGACTCTCGCCCCGGGGATTCTTTTCAGGCAATACTGGAACAGCCCTTGACCGCTTCCGGGGGTGCGATCGTGCCGCAAGGAACACCCGTCACTGGGAGCGTGTTGGTGGCCCGGGCTTCCGAAAACCCGAATGATCCCGGTTACCTGCGCCTTACGCTGGCATTGATGGTCGTGAACGGGAAAACCGTTCCTTTACACACCTCCAGCATTTTCGTCAAAGGCTCCTATGGGAAACGAAAACCGACGCCGATCAAGATCGCCCAGCTCGAAAACAAGGCCGGGGAGCTGGCCGCTGGCGTTGGCAACGAAGCCTCAATCAATCCAAAGCAAGGCGATGTGAGGTTTTCCACAGGGCGGCGCTTGAACTTTCGCCTGGCTCAGCCGTTGCATTTTTAGGGCTAGCGGCGTCGTAAATCGCCATTGCCCGTTGTGGGCCTACAAGTTCGCGGCAAATCCTCCCTCCCGTTTTGGGTTCGGTTTGAATCTGCAAGTCCCTGTTCAACCATCACAGCGCTCCCAGGCAGGCTCCGCCTAGACTTCCCAAATGGGGAGCGTTGAATGTTGCCTCCCGCAGCACACCGCAACTGAAAGACGACTTGCTATGCACGCAATGGCACAACTTGAGCTGAGAACTGAGGAAGTGGCCGAACGCCCGCAAACCGAGCAGCAGCTGCGGGATGCCCACAAGATGGAGGCCATCGGGCGACTGGTGGGCGGAGTCGCCCATGACTTTAACAACCTGCTAACCGGAATGGTGCTTTGCAGCGAACTGATTCTGGCTGGGTTGGAGAAGAATCACCGCTTGCGGCGTTTTGCCGAGGAGATCCGGAAGGCCGGGGAGCAGGGCGCGGGACTCATCCAGCAGTTAATGGCAGTGGCGCGGCAGCGGGCGGTCGAACCCTGCCTGCTCTGCATAAACGACTCCATATCCGAGGTCAGTAATCTACTGAGCCGCCTGATTGGCGAAAACATTGAGCTTGTCATGCAACTTGCGGATGATCTGGGTCTGGTGAGGATGGATCCAACCCAGGTCCAGCAGATCATCCTGAACCTGGTGTTGAATGCCCGCGATGCCATGGCCGACGGTGGCCGCATAACGCTTACCACCAGAAACTGTGACGGTCCCACAGCGGGGCGCAAGCCACACAATGAGTTTTGCGATTCCTGGGTCGCGCTCTCTGTCAGCGACACAGGTTGCGGCATGGACGCCGAAACCCGCGCCCGCGTGTTCGAGCCTTTTTTCACCACCAAGAAGCCGGGACAAGGAAATGGACTAGGGCTGGCCACCGTTTATCGCATCGTGACTCATGAAGGAGGGACGATTGAAGTAGAAAGTGAAACCGGAAAGGGCACGCGAGTGGTCGTGCATCTCCCCCGAGTGGGAACAGCAACCAGAGCGTTTCATGCTCCCGAAGTAGCGAACGAAGTCAGCCCGGTCCCGAGTCAGAAGATTCGAGCGCCGAGAAAAGCTAGAACAAGAAAAGGAAAATCAGTATGACCAGCGCCACCGCTCACGCGTTTAACCCGCCTCAGCTCGAAGCGGCTAATTTGCTGAATCTAGTGATCGTCGACGACGAACGCGCAGTTCGTGATGTCTGTCGCGAAGTCGCGCGCTCTCTGGGTTTCAATACCATGGTTGCCGAGTCCGCTGAACATACTTACCGTCTGCTCGACTCCCAAGCGATCGATGTCGTCCTGCTCGATTTGAAGTTGCCGGGTGCCGGTGGATTAGAGGCCTTGCACAAGATTAAGCAGCGCCGCCCGGATGCCGAAGTCGTCGTGGTCACCGGCTACGCCACCGTCCAATCGGCCGTCCAAGCCATGAAAAATGGCGCCTATGATTACGTGACCAAGCCCTTCACCATCGACGAACTGAAGCTTCTGCTGCAGCGGGTTGCCGCGCACTTGAGGTTAAAAACTGAAAACCGAATGTTGCGCGAGAAGATTAAGTCAAAACTCGGATTCGGCAGCATTGTCGGCCGCGCCCCGGAAATGGAAAAGCTCTACCGCATGATCGCGAAGGCCGCGCTGAGCAACCACCCGGTGTTGATTCTGGGAGAGAGCGGAACAGGGAAAGAAATGGTGGCGCGCTCGATTCACTTCTCGGGTCCATTTCGCGACAAGCCTTTCATTCCTGTCGACTGCGGCTCGCTGGTTCCCACGCTGATTGAAAGCGAACTGTTCGGCTATGTGAAAGGAGCTTTCACCGGCGCACTGCAAGCCAAGGAAGGCCTGCTGGCAATGGCCGAGGGCGGAACGGTATTTCTCGACGAGATTGGGGAACTCCCGGTGGATCTTCAGGCCAAACTGCTGCGCGCTATTCAAGAGAAGGAAGTCCGACAGGTCGGTAGTACGAAGCGTACCAACATCAATGTTCGGATCCTGGCGGCAACCAATCGCGACCTCGAACTGGCCGTCGCTCAGGGAACCTTCCGGCGTGATCTGTACTTCCGCCTGAATGTGCTGAATCTCCGTATCCCGGCGTTGCGTGAGCGTCGGCAGGATATCCCGGTTCTCGCTGAGTATTTCCTGGACCGTATGGGACGAGACTTCGGACAAGAGCGGACCCTGAGCGATGATGCTATGAAGGCGTTGCTCGCCTACGACTGGCCCGGCAACGTGCGGGAACTGGAGAACTGTTTACAGCGAGCGTGGGCCATGAATAGCGGCTTAGAAATTCAGGTCCTGGACTTACCCAGCACGATTCACGGTGGGAACGGCCACTCTCCGATCGAGGGAGAGGGTTCCGCGAAGATCGTTCCTATTTCCGAAATGGAGAAGAAAACAATTCTCAACACCATTACGCAGCTTAATGGAGACAAGCTCCTGGCGGCGCGGCTGTTGGGCATTGGCAAAACGACTTTATATCGCAAGCTGAAGGAGTACGATTCACGCGCTTAGTTCAAATGCGGACTCGCCTTCCCGCAATGGAACGCCGGTCCGCAGGACCACAGCGTAACCCGCCTGTTATCAATCGAGGAGTTCTGGCAGGCGACATGCATTGAAGCGGAATATGATTCTGCTGATTACGTCTCTTGCCAGCGCCCAGGATTGCGCGAAAGCGCTGCAGGAAGTCACCTCTGAGCCTGTAGAAGTGGCGTCGAGCTTGCGCGAAGCCGTCGCGAATCTTCAAACCCATGAATTTTCAGCGGCAGTCATCGATCAGTTGTTGCTGGATGCGGAACCCGACGACGTCGAGACCATCTTTAAACATATGGGCAGCGCTGTTCCGGTTTTTTCAAACTTCGCCATCAGTGGAATCGAGCGCGTGTCTCGTGAGCTGCGCTCGGCGTTGCATCGCCGCAAGCGGGAGTTGCAGATTGCGAGGCGCGAGGCCGAACAAACGTTACGCAGCGAACTGAAAGACACCATCACTGCGTTGCTGCTCTCTTGTGAAATGGCGCTCGACGTACCCAACCTGCCACTATTTGCCGAAACTAAGATGCGAGCCGTAGACGCTCTCGCGAAAGAGATGCGAACCAAGCTGGGAGTGATGGAGTGAGCGGCTAAACTTGGCAGGAGCGCGCTCTAGTCGGCTCGTTAGGCAAGAACGTTTTGTGGAGCAGGCCTTCAGGCACGCACATAAGGTCATACTGTCGAAAAATTCGGTTAAGCGCCCGCCATAGGCCCCCTGCCAGGACGTGCGACCTCCGCGCGAGATCCTTTCACTGGCCGAGCTTTAGGATGACGTCTGTTTTTCGAAAGCAGAACGAGAGGTTGAAAACGCAACTATCCTCAAAATAAAAAGAGGGCAGCTGAAGTCGCTGCCCTCTTGAGTTTATAAAGCAATCAGTCTACGGCTCGGGGAATTTGGCGAAGTCGACGTTTTGTACGGGTACGCCGCCAATCTTACGCCGCCCATCGGTCCAAGTGACATAAGCGGTCCCGAACGGGCCGCGGTCGGTCATGTTCAGAGCTGTGTTGTAGTCGTAATCGCCCGCATAGCAGGAGACCACGCCGGGGTCGTCCTGAGATGGCTGGGTGATCAAGCCAGTGCTGATGGTTTTGTCGGCGAGCCAGGAAGCGCCGTTGGTCTTCGACTGACGGCCCACGCGCTCGTAGTTGCATCCCGGATCTCCAACGTTGTTGCACGCGCTGGTGGCCGCGCGGCGATCGTACCAGGAAGCTGTGATTGTGCCGTCCGAGGTCGCGGACAGCGAAGGCATCCACTGCGTCTTGTTGGGAGCGTCCTTGTCCGTGTTGAGCTTGATCGGTTTGGACCAGGTCGTGCCGTTGTCGGTCGAGCGTGTGTAAAAAATATCCCCGTGGTCGCCGTTCGTTCCCGCGCCGGCGAAGACGTAATGCACCACGCCACCGGGACCGACCGCCGGTTCTCCCCAGCCCATATGTCGGATGATCGGATTGACCTGATAGAAATATCCGCCGCAGGCCTGATCTCCGACTGGGTTGTACCGCGGACCCATAGTTATTTGAGTAAAGGTATTTCCGCCGTCAGTTGAGCGGAACATCAGGTTCTGGCGGGTTGCGCTCCCGCCTCCGCCCTCATCCATGCTGGCAATAAATACCGTGCTGTTCTTGCCGGTGAGCGTGGCGCCGCGCGGTGAGCCGGTGACCTGTACGTCGCGGTAGAAGATGCCATTATTGTTGAGTTGCAACGGGGTGCTCCAAGTCACTCCGTCGTCCGAATGGGTTACGAAAAGACATCCACCCGCCCCGCAGCTGGTATTGAAGTCATTGTAGGAAACATACATGCGGCCGTAGGTTCCGCTTGTCGGTTCGTTGTCTGCCCACATTGATTCTCGATCGTCGAAGCTGCCGTTATGGGCACAAGCTCCAACCGTCCAGTTCTTGCCATCCGGAGAGGTCCACAACCCAACACCCTGACCACCGCAGTTCCCAACCAAATCGCCAGCGAAGAACTCGCCCAACTTGGAGTTGAAAACTACGATCGGATCGCCGACGTTGAAGCCGTGGGCAGTCCCGAACGGAGCAGGTTGAATCTCGGTGAACGTGGTCCCGCCATTCGTCGAGTAGGATGTACCCGAATAGTCTGACGCGGCGTCGTAGTTGGCGTTGTAGTTGACCACAACCGTCTTGCCGCCATCCGCAGTGCTGGCCGCGACCATGCTTTCGCTTCCACACACATCATCAGAGGCGGAACAATCCGATCCATTACTGGCAACGACGTTAGGCGGAACGGGCGATTTATGGGTTACCACGCCGGATGACGGCGACCCTCCTCGCACGATTCCGCATTCAATCAGGATTCGGCCGGCGCGCATATTATCCTGCATCATGAGCTTAGGGATATTAATCTCCGAGCAGTCGACACCCATCGAAGTCATTTGGGCGCTGGCCAACGACGGTTGAAGGACGCACGCCGCCAGCAGAAGCACTGGTAGCGCAAAGTAACAGAAGTTCCTATTTCTGTCGTTCCTCTTCATTGTTGCTTTCCCCCTTTTTTTGCTGATTCTTGAAGCTCAGACGGTGGGTCGGAATTACGCCGCTGCGCGCCCGGGACAGGAGCCACCGCAGTCCCAAAATACTGTTCATCCATCCAGATTCCAGCTTTCTTTTTCAGATCGTCCAATAGCGCCTGCATTTTTTGCGCTTGCAAATCCTTTTCGATCGACGCGGAGACGTCTCCAATTTGCTTTCGGTCGCGTTTCACCAATTGAACGAGCAGAAGGCGCGCCGGAGTGTCCTCAACCTCGGACCACTCGCCCTGCTTCATTGAGAAAACCACCTTGTCCATTTGTCCCAACAGCTCTCCACGCGGAAAGGGGAGGGGCACGGGATCAAGCATGCCTTCGCCGGACTTGGTCAGATCCTCTGACAGTTTCTTTACATCGGTTCCCGATGCGTACGCCTGGCGAACCTGGTCGGCGCGAGCCCGGGCAGCCTGCGAACTCAACGCCGGCACAGCTTTGGCGCCTTCTCGCTGTTTCCAGATAAACAGCCGTCGGATTTGTACTTCGTCGTAGTCGGACAAATGGGCGGCATAGTACTGGCTGACTTCTTCGGACGTCGGCTGTGCCTGGCGCATCAGGCTGGCGAATTCAGCGTCGGACAATACCTGCATTCGCGCGATGGCCAACTTGCGGGTGACCTCGGGGGAGGAATCTAGATGATTAGCAATTGCCTGCTGGGAAAGCATGAGCACCGACGCATAGTCGTCGCCGAACTTTTGACGATCCTTTTGGCTGACGCCTTCCTTTTCGGAGTCGCTGCCCTGGCCCTCAAGATCGCTGATTCTGGACTCGAATTCTCCCTGCGTGACCGGAAGGTTCCCAACTTTGAGAATTACACGATCACTTCCAGGAGTCCCTTGCTTCGCCGGCGTAGAGATTGAATTGGCGGTGGCAGGATTTGTGCCGGCAGGCTCTTGCGCGTGGCTCACCACAGCCACGAGGCTGAACAATATAAGGTAAGGAGCGATCCCAACTCTCATCGAGTCCACTTATTTTCCTGAACTCTGGCCAATTCAAATACCCCAAGCAGTCTTCGCCACATAATCATAATGACGAAGCGATAGGCCAGAAGGCTCAGCACTAATCGGACCCGGTTGGAAGCAAGAACGATGCCCGGTAGTAGAGCGTCCGCAACTCTAGTTCATGGGGATTGTAGCTGTCAACGTGAAAAGTTTTGCACTGGCAGACGAAGAGTAATGGTTTTCCTTGCGTCAGAAAAGCCATTCGGCGATTTAGCTGCCCTGCTAATCTCTTCGGAAGCCTTGACAACATGTCAATGATCTATGAATCAGGTCGCTCACGCCTCAGACGGCGGCCTCATTTAATTCGATCTCTTCCGGTTTCTCCTCCAGCATGAAAGCCAAAACTTCCTGGGGCACAGGATTATTCCACACAGGAGCGAAGGACTGGCGATGCAGTGGAGACGGCCCGTGCTGCCGCAGGGCGGCAAGATGATGAGGCGTGCTGTATCCCTTGTTCGAAGCCAAACCGTAGATCGGGAACACCGGGTCCCATTCGCGAACCATGCGATCGCGTTCGACCTTGGCCAGAATCGAGGCGGCGGCAATCGAGGCCGAAAGCGCGTCGCCGTGAATGATGGCTCGCTGCGGCAGCGCGCAATCCAGACGCATGGCGTCGATCAGCAAATGGTCGGGGCTGGGTGCGAGGTTTATTACGGCTTCCCGCATGGCAACTCGCGAAGCCTGGTAGATGTTGATCTGATCAATGCGGGCTGCGTCGACGGCGGCAATAGCCCAGCCGATCGCATGTTCCCGAATCCGCTCGGCGAGCACCTCCCGTCGGTCAGCCAGCAACAGTTTGGAATCGCGCAGCCCTCGAATGCGATAGCTGGGATCGAGGATGACGGCGGCCGCAACCACCGGGCCGAATAGAGAACCGCGGCCGACTTCGTCGACGCCGGCAATCAGGCGCGCGCCCGACTGCATAGCTTGCTTCTCGAATTTCAGCGTGCAGTGGAGGCGCTTAAGCAGGCGAAGTTTGGCGGCTGCGGGGGAAAGAGTTTTCTCGGGAGCGAGTTTTAGTTTAGGTGACACTGGTGCGCGAATCGAAAAGCGATATGAAGGCATCTTCGCCGAGGTCGCCCTTGTGAAGCAAGGTGGAAAACATAAAAGGCGAGCCTTACGACAAATTACGTTGCAGGACCCCACGCGGGTTTATTTCTTCCGCGTAATGTAAGGAATCCGTCCTCAGGGAACGGACTTGGAACAGCTAGAAGCTGAAATACCCTGGGGTTGACCAGGAACAGCTCGATCGCCAAATTGTCGACCGCAAGAATGTTCGATCTCATTCGCCGCCTCAAGCCTATGGACCGCCAAATCATCATGCTTTACCTCGAAGGGGAGGAAGCGGGAGCGATAGCGGAGGTCACCGGGATTTCTCCAGTTAGCGTCGCCACCAAGATCCATCGAATCCAAAACGTACTTAAGCAGAAATACCTGGAAGGAGCGGCAGATGCGAAACCCCGAACCACCGGAATCTGAAAGCCCATAAACTGCCTGGCGCAAGCAGGGAGAGGAGCAACAGAATATGCAGGTTGTATTGACGCCTGGCCAATTATGCACCATGGCACGATCACGAGAAAGGTTGAGCGCCCGTGTACGTTTAGCTAGTCTGGTTGCGATTGGAGCTATTGCCGCAGGCCTCCTCTACGACCTCTACAGAGTTGACCAGCTGTGGATTCGGGTCGGAGTGGCATGGACGCTGTGCATGGTTGTTTACTTGTTCGGGCCCACATTCGAAAACAAACTATGGCAGGCTGACGCTAGCGAGCCATGCATTCGTTTTCTGGAAAGGGAGCATGAGGAGAGAAGGCGTCATTATCTTCGGATCCGAAATCGTCTATTTTTGTTCGTGCCCGGCATACTGGCGTGCTGGTTTGGTCGCGCTCTCACGATAATCAAAGGCACATCTGTGTCTGCTTCCGCTCCGCCGTGGCTATTTCTTGCCAGCGCAATCGCTCTGGTTTTGGTGTGGTTCGCCTTCGGCGAAGCAGCCGAAAAAGCGGCTCGCGACCGTGACGAAATTCGGCGTAGCGCTGGCTATTCAATTTCCGACTGATGCACTGAACATGTCTCCTTAGGGCGGCTTGGCAAGAATTAACGCGCTTCTTCCGGATGCTAGAAAGGAACAACCTCATGGCCCATATTCAAATACCTTAGGGTGCCCCAGGCATTCTCGGCCCGATGGCAATCAGTACATAAAGCACAAAGGCGCTACGCGAACTGGTGGAGGCCCTGTTTCCGCTGAAGTGCCTCACACTATGTGCGCCAGGCGCAAAACGCCAAACCACATCCATGCACCAACCACTGTCCAAAAAAAGGGCCACGCATTGATCTCGATGCGGAGGTGAGAATCTCTCTTCTGAGAATCTCTCTTCTCCAACCCGATTGTTTGTTCCGACGCTTTCACAGTTGTCACATCCCTAGGTCCTTAACTCCACCCTAGAAATATGTTGACTTGAAAGTCAAGCAGCGAGCGCGGATTATTTGTAAAGGTTTGTAACCGACGGCGCGAATTTACATAGCTCTCTGAAATCCGTCGTAAAATTAGCGCAACAGAGCTTTTCCATTCTGTACCTTACACGCGCTTCTCTCATGAACACCTTCGACAAATGGCGACGGCTGATTGAGGGAACAGGCGAAGCAATGGGAGATACAGTGAATGCTGTAGTCACTTTTCGTGACAAACCGTTCAAACGCGCCGTGGGTGGGGTAGAGAAAGTGCCTAAGCTGCGCGGATGTGCGTACCAATCTCGGCTCGTTGAGAAGAAAAGAACTCGGCCGAATCTTTATCCTTATCCTTCGTGGCGGTTCGCATACACAACCAGAACAGAAAGGATACCGTTACAGTTCCGAGAACAAGCCATGCCGTCAAGAACAACCGTAGGAGATGCATTGGAATCACCTGCCTAATGCGTGGCGTGTGAAAGCGGCGTGCACCATCGTACCATATAACCAAACTCGATATACCATCTCGGTTAAGAGTGCGCTCGCTGGCATCTTTGCGCGCTTGTTGAGATGGGAGAAGGCTTGAATGGGTTGGCGACGGGGCGATGGCGCCGATTTCAGTATGGTTCCAGTAAGACAGACCGTCATGGGTTGGTGTCAGAAGCAAGGTTCGCCCAACCGACGACAGAGCAAGGGACGAAGCCCAAATGCGCTACAGCGATCCGTTGATGAGGCTTCGTGATTATTGTCGCTTGCGGGGACAAATCGGCTGATTGTTTCGCTAGGATGAAAATCCCCTCGCGGCGTGTCTACAATCAAAGCTGGAGCGGCCGATGGATGCCGTTCTACAAATGGTTCTACAAATAAATGAAGGATGTTTCCCGGCGGCCTTTACCGCCCCCACCGGTTCGACGTAACCGTCAGCTGTGCGATATGTGTGACCTCCAGCGCGTTCCCCGCGAGCTATCCCTGTTATCAGCAACGGTTCCGCGGTCCAAACTGGACGGACGGTGACTTTGACGCACGACGTATGATGGTGATGGACTCGGTCACTAGAACTGGATGGATGCATGGCGACGCTGAAACTCCTTGTTGTGGAGGATGACATTGCCAGCTTGGAATTGATGGCCGAGGTGTTCACTTCCCTCGACGCCGAGGTCCGCTCGCTCAGTGATAGTCAGCAAGCTGCGAATCTAATCAATCAGGAGAAGTTCGACGGGATATTCCTGGACCTGGAAATGCCAAACGTTCATGGCTTCGATCTGGCTCGCCGGATCCGCAATTCCTCTTGGAATAAAAACACTCCAATCGTCATCGTGACTGGACGTGACGAACCAGAGACCATGAAACAGGCGTTTGCCCTCGGGGCAACTTTTTTTCTCCAGAAGCCGATGGATAGACACAAGCTCAGCGCCCTGTTTCGGACTGTGCGTGGTGGGATGTTGGAAAACCGGCGACGATCCGCGCGGGTTCCGATCCAAACCGACGTAACCTGCGAGTTGGGTTCTCGAACCGTTCGTGGGGTGACCTGGAATCTCAGCCAAGGGGGAATTCAGGTGGAAGCCAATGACTTGCGGCCCAAGGACAGCGTGCGACTGTCATTCCGCTTGCCCGCCTCCAGTGTGTCGATCGAGATCACGGGCACAGTAGTGTGGGCGGGCGAGAAACGCCAGGGAATACAGTTCACCAACGTCAGTGCACAAAATCAACAGTCAATCCGGGACTTCGTAGCTGCCGTCGAGGAATAGCTCTTCTCCGAACAGCGCCAGAATGGAAAATCGGCTGGTACTTGCTGCTTTGCCTGCCATCACCCGAGTCTCCGATCGTTCATCGAGATGAATTTCGTCCTTTTCTTCTCGGTGTTTTCATAAAGGTCCACTAGAAACCTCTCCAGCAGCCAAGAACTGCCGCTTCTTCTCGACATCCGGTAACTTCGGTAACTAGCTCTTGTTCTTCTTCCTGTGCAAGATTTAATGAGCAGATGCTCAGATCAGTGAGGTAACGAAGTTGCAGTCCAACCAGCCCATCGCCGGAACCATCCTGGTTGCCGACGACCAACCCTCGAACCGGGAGTTGTTAGAAGAACTTCTCACAACGCAGGGATTCACCGTCATAACTGCTTGCGACGGTGCATCCGTTCTTGAAGAGTTGGCCAGAGTCCAGGTCGATCTGGTGCTTCTGGATGTCATAATGCCTCATTTGAATGGGTTTGAGGCGTGCGAAAGAATCAAGAACAACCCAGAGACTTACTTGATACCAGTTGTCTTGATAACCGCACTATGCGACAAGCAGGATCGGATCGAAGGCATCAAGGTCGGAGCGGATGATTTTCTGACCCGCCCAGTGGATCGAACGGAATTGCTCGCCCGGGTGCGATCGCTGTTGACCCTTAAACACCGTACTGACGAATTGGAAAGGGCTGAATCAGTCCTCTTCTCTCTTGCGCGCAGCATCGAAGGCAAGGATCCCTACACTCATGGTCATTGTGAACGCCTGTCGGATTATTCGGCGCGTTTGGGCGAGCACCTTGGGCTCTTGGAAGATGAAATTACGGCGCTTCGTCGTGCCGGCATAGTGCATGACATTGGAAAAGTTGCCGTGCCCGACGCGATTTTATTGAAGCCCAGCCGTCTGACCGAAGAGGAATGGAAGCTCATCCGTGAACATCCGACCGTGGGCGAGCGCATCTGCGCTCCCCTAAGATCGTTCCGACTTGTGCTCCCGATCATTCGCCATCATCACGAAAAATTAGACGGCACGGGATATCCCGATGCGATTCGAGGAGAGGCGATCCCGCTTACCGCTCGCGTGCTGCAGATTGTCGATGTTTACGACGCCCTCACAACCGAGCGACCCTACAAGAAAGCCTTTTCCATCGTCGACGCGCTTCAAACCATGAAGGAAGAGGTAGCGAAGGGTTGGTGGGATGCGCATGTTTTTGGCGAGTTCGAGCGACTGGTCAAGAGCGGCACCTCAGGTTTCCTTTCTCGTAGTACGGCAGCGGGGCAATAGAGAATGCTGCGCGCGCCTTGTGAAATACAGAGGTGAAAGGCAGGGCCAGGATGGACGATGCTAACGTGAATATTGTCGCCGTGGATCAATATCGACTACTGTTCGAAGCCGCACCGACCCCCTTGCTGGTGTTGACGCCGGGGTTTCAGATCGTCGCAGTATCGGACTCATACCTCCGCGCTACCATGACATGCAGACAGGACATTGTCGGTCGCGGGTTGTTCGAGGTATTCCCGGATAATCCCAACGACCCCGCCGCCGACGGCGTGCAAAACCTCCGCAGTTCGTTGAACAAGGTTCTCTCTGCACGGCAGCCAGACAAGATGGCAATTCAAAAGTACGACATCCGCCGGCCTATTGAGGAAGGTGGCTCGTTTGAGGAACGGTACTGGAGTCCACTCAATACTCCAGTATTCAATGACAAGGGCGAGATCACCTACATCTTCCACCAGGTTGAGGACGTCACCTCGAGCATGCGGACGAGGGAGGCGTTGCAAGAAAGCGAGGAGCACCTTCGTCTACTGGTAGACGGCGTTAAGGATTGTGCCATTTTTATGCTCGATCCCTCGGGGCGAGTTGCAAGCTGGAATCAGGGGGCAGAACGTATCAAGGGCTATAAAACCAGTGAAATTGTAGGCCGCCATTTCTCTTGCTTCTACCCTCCAGAAACCGTGAAGAATAGGAAGCCGGAGCGCGAGCTTCAGACCGCAATAACCGAAGGCCATTACAAAGAGGAAGGCTGGCGGATCCGCAAGGATGGATCTCGATTCTGGGCGAATGTCGTTATTACGGCCCTGCGAGACGAAACCGGCAAACTGCGCGGATTTTCTAAGATCACTCGCGACATTACGGAGCATAGGCGGGCGGAAGAACTGCTGCAGGAGAGCGAAGAGCGGCACCGCAAGCTGTTCGATAACAATCCCCATCCCACCTGGGTCTATGACCGGGAGACATTGCGATTTCTTGCGGTAAACGCCGCCGCGGTACGCAAGTATGGATTTTCGCGCGATGAATTCTTGGCCATGACCATCAAAGACATTCGCCCTCCCGAGGACGTTCCGTTGCTGCTCGAAGAGGTCGGCGGTGTCCGAGACGGAAGTGAGAGCGTCGGCGTCTGGCGGCATCGCCGAAAAGACAAAACCATCATTGATGTCGAAATTACTTCTTACGCTCTAAAGTTTGCAGGTCGGGCGGCGGAAGTTGTGGTGGCGGTTGACGTGACCCAAAGAAAGCGGGACGAGGCGGAAAAGCGCAAATTCACGGCCAGCTTAGCCGCTTCTAATCAAGAGCTCGAGCTTCGCAACCGCGAGGTGGAGCGCGTCACAAAACTGAAGAGTAAATTCCTGGCGAGTATGAGCCATGAATTACGGACCCCACTCAATGCGATCGTGGGCTTTTCGGACCTCCTCGCCGACGGGACTCCGGGGGAGCTTAACACTAAACAGAAGCGCTTCGTGAATCACATCAAGCAAGGTTCAGCGCATTTGTTGCAATTGATAAACGACATTCTGGATCTCTCGAAAATCGAAGCCGGACAGCTCGAAATCCGGTGCGAAGACTTCCAGGTCAAAGATGCTTTGCCGGAGGTTCTCTCCACGATCCGTCCACTGGCAACGGCGAAAAACATCCAGGTTCGCCAAATGCTGGAGACTGGGCTGCTGGTCTATGCCGATCGGGTTCGTTTCAAGCAAATCCTGTACAACCTGCTCAGCAATGCGGTGAAATTCACTCCCAAGGACGGTCAGATCAATATCGATTGCATTGAAAAAGGAAACTTCCTTCAAATATCGGTGTCCGATACCGGGATCGGCATCGGGGCCGAAGACCAGCAGCTGGTGTTTGAGGAATTCCGGCAAGTCGAGGGAAGCCAGAAGGATGACCATCAAGGGACGGGATTGGGACTGGCCATCACGAAGCGTCTTGTCGAGCAACAAGGTGGCACGATTTCCCTGGTGAGCGAGTTGGGAAAAGGCAGCCGATTCACTTTTATTCTTCCCGCGGGATCTGGAGTCGCGAATGCTGCCCGAACTGGAAAGCCCGGCCAAACTGCGATTGCAGTCACTACGGGCCGAGGAAAACCGTTGGTGCTGATCGCGGACGACCAAGTCTCCGCACGCGAACTGCTCGCCAGCTACCTGGAGCCGGATTACCAAATTGCGATGGCCGACTCGGGACCCGACGCCGTCCGAAAGGCTCAGCGACTGATGCCGGACGCCATCACCCTGGACGTGTTGATGCCCGGTGGAAGCGGGTTCGAAACGCTGGTGGCGCTGAGAAAAACATCGGAGACGGCGAATATTCCGATCATCATCGTTTCAATCGTGGATCAGAAGCACGTGGGTTTTGCTTTGGGCGCAGCCGACTATCTCATCAAACCGATTCGCAAGCCGGTACTTCTGGAAACCATCCGAAAGCACGTTCCATTTCCGAGCGACGACGATCAGTCTATCCTCCTGGTCGACGATGACCCTGAAACCCTGGAGCTGTTGGAGGAGACTCTGCGATCAGCGGGATACGAGACCCAGAGCGTACGAAGTGGTGTGCGGGCGCTGGAAGTGCTCTCTTCTAAACTCGTAAGCGCAATCTTGCTCGATCTCCTGATGCCGGGCATGGACGGTTTTCAGGTCATCCGCCACGTGCGCCAGGAGCCAACCTTGAAAGAACTGCCGATTCTGGTCATGACAGCGAAGAGCCTGAGCTCGGATGAACTTGCTCTTCTCGGCCGAGACACCCAGGCGCTCCTGCAAAAGAATGGCTCTTGGCAGCAACAGCTCATCGTGGAGGTGGGGAAGGTAGTACGGAACCGGAAGCTGGCGAGATCGGCGGGACAGTCATGATCAAAGTTCTCATCGCCGAGGATAACGCGGTCAACCGTGAACTGCTCCGTGAGATCCTCGAGGCGCATGGATACGCAGTGGACGAAGCATGTGACGGTCAGGCTGCGCTGGATATGATCGAACAGATCCGACCCGACATTCTGCTCCTTGATATCGGCATGCCGGTATTGGATGGCTTTGCTGTCGTGCGCAGAATCCGGGAGAATCCTCGCTTTGCCGCACTGCCTGTGCTGGCCGTTACCGCGTACGCTATGCAGGGCGATCGGGAAAAGATCCTCAATTCTGGATTCAATGGCTATCTATCGAAACCGGTCAATTGGACTGTGCTTGGGGAAGAGATCGACCGTCTCTTGAAAGAGCAAGAAGGCCGCAACGCTGCACCGAAACAATCGGACGAGAGCCACGCAGCCAGAAGGACACAAGCAGCGAGCAATGGCAACTAGGCATACGTGGCAACGAAGCCAAATGTTACTTAACAGGCGCATTTGAAGGTCTCGCATGAGTTCAGCCGGCGCATCCACATCACCGACAAGGAGTCAACCAGGCAGTGAGATTCCGTTCATGCATTCACGACACCTGCTGATTCGCCACGCGATTGTTTCCATCTCGTTCTTGCTGCTGTACCTTCTGCTGAACCGGCCTGAAGTAGTTTTCATTTCTCGCTTGGGATTCGTTGCCTGGTATCCCGCCGTCGGTCTGGCGATGGCGCTCATGTTGGGCGTCAGCCCGTGGTATGGGTTTCTAGTCTGTTTCTCCGCTCCCCTTGCCAGCAGGATTGTTTATGCCCAGCCACTCATGTCCTTTGGCAACACCGTCGATGCCGTTGGGATTGCTGCTTGTTATGGTGTGGCTGCATATGTATTGCGCGGTCCTCTCCGAATCGATCTCGGGCTGCGCCGCCGGCGAGATGTGGTGCGCTACCTGTTGGTGAGCGCCACGGCGGCCGCAGCAGCGACTACCGTTGGTGTCGCATGCCTGCTGGCGGATCATAGCGTTGCCCGCAGTGAATCCGCATCATCAGCGTTAGGGTGGTTCTTGGGTGACGCCATAGGCTTAGTGGGAATGGCGCCGTTTCTTTTGGTCCATGTATTTCCGCACGTCCGCAATTGGCTGTCTCCTGAGTCAGAATTTCACTCGACCAGGGCGCACCCCGCTGGGACAACATTCACCATGGGTGCGCTGGCAGAAGCTTGGGGCCAAGCCTTAACGATAGCGACCGTGTGCTGGGCGATGTTCGGCGCCAACGACGGGCGTTACGGCCATTTTTATATGTGCTTCATTCCCGTTATCTGGATCGCGATGCGCCAGGGAATTCGGCGAGTAGTGACTGGTCTGCTAGCGCTAAATTTTGGAATTGTAGTCGCGATGCATTTGTTCCCTCCAAGCCCAGCCGTGTTCGTCAAAGTCGCTCCATTCATGCTTGTTCTGTCCGCGGTGGGACTGATCGTGGGATCCGAGGTCAGCGAGCGACATCGCCTGGCCATTGATCTGAATAAGCAAACTACCTATTTAGATTCACTGATACAAAACAGCCCGCTGGGAATCGTCGTCCTTGATCGCGAAGGCTCCGTCGAGCTGACGAATTCCGCTTTCGAAAGACTCTTCCAGTGCAACCGTCACGAACTCACCTCAATTGATATTGCAAGTTTGGGAGTAAATCGCGATGAGACTGCGGACTCCGGGCCACTGATTCCGAAGATCTTCGCCGGAAACACCGTACGCAGGACAGTGCAGCAGCGGCGCAAAGACGGCCACATTCTTGACTTGGCAGTGCACGGCGTCCCGCTACTGCTAAAAGGCGAGGTACGTGGCGCCTACTTGATCTTCGAGGACGTTTCGGAGCAGATCAGGGCGATCGAAGAACAACGAAAACATGCGGAGTCGTTGGACCAACTGGTCAAAGAGTTGGAACTTCGGACCAAACAGATGACTTTGCTGAATGAAATGGGAGCTCTGCTGGAATGTAGCGGAGCTGTAAAGGAAGCCTGCTCAGTGGTTGCGAACTCGATGCAAAAGCTTTTTCCCGAGGCGCCGGTCGGAGCGCTCTATTTATTCAAGTCGTCGCGAAACCTCATCGAGGCAGCAACTCGGTGGGGGAAAGCAGCCGTCTCCGAACCAACATTCCCTCCCGATGCATGCTGGTCTCTCCGCCGTGGCCAGCCTCACTGGAGCGAGCACGGTGGAGCCGGCATCACTTGCCAACACTTGGCCAAAAGTTCAACGACCGTGTCTCTATGTGTGCCGATGGTCGCGCAAGGAAACACGGTTGGCGTTTTGCATCTCGAATTCGACAGCGCGGCAGAGCTGCCAGGCGATCCCGGCGCGGAGAATTTTCGGGACTCTCGGCAGCGGCTTGCCGTTAGTGCCGCCTCCCAGATCGCCCTTTCGCTGGCTAGCCTGCAGCTCCGCGACACCCTTCGTGAACAATCAATTCGTGATCCGCTCACTCGTTTATTCAACCGTCGCTTTCTGGAGGAATCACTCGAAAGAGAACTGCAACTGGCAAGCCGCAAGAAGCACGCCATTTCGGTTCTTTTCCTTGACATCGACCACTTCAAGAAATTCAACGATACTTTCGGCCATGATGCGGGAGACAAGGTTTTGCAGTCCCTTGCCGATCTACTTCGCACGTTCTTTCGCTCTACCGACATATGCTGCCGCTACGGCGGCGAGGAGTTCGCCATTATTCTCCCTGAGTCATCTTCGCAGGATGCAACTATCCGCGCGAACGCGCTGCGTTCCGAAGTGAAAAGCCTTCGGTTGAAATACAAGAATGAAGCTCTTGGGACGCTCACGATCTCGGCAGGTGTGGCCGCGTTTCCCGAGCACGGCTCAACATCCGACGAGTTGTTGAAGATCGCGGACCAATGTCTCTATCAATCCAAATCGCACGGCCGGGATACTGTGACCGTGCCATTTCTACAAAAAGCTTGACGCAAGCCTATGGGTTGACCCGTGGCGAGCTTTTGGTGCTCCAACCGCGAAGTCAGCACTCCCGATCCATGTTCTGGGCACCAGCCGTATCGACGCCGCAGCAGATCGCCACTAACGATAGCGGTCTTCGAGGATACTGCGCTAAATACTGTTCAAGTGTTAGGGCTCCCTTCTGCGGATCCAGGCCGTAACTCCAAAAAAACCAGAGGGGTTAAATGCCCAACTTCCCATGTGCGCAAGGCGCTGCCCCTCAACGAGATAAAATTGAGTTTGCTGAAGCGCCCCCTCCGCGCGCTTGCGGTCAGTAATGTCCTGGATTACTCCGAACCTTTGGCGGGGCTGCCCCAGCTCGCATTTCCTCAGAGCGCCCTGACTGTGGACGATACGCACTTCGCCGCTGGGACGAACGATGCGGAATTCTATGTCTGGGTGCCTTCCACCGCTAGCTTCCTGCGCTGCCCGGGAGATCGTAATGGGAGATCACGACATTTGTCCCTCACGTGAGCGAGCTCGCTTAGAGTGCCGGCCCAAAATTCTCACGCTCTCACATTGACAAGCTGGACGACTGGAGTAGAAGCGAGCGGAGCCGACCACGGACTAAAGCGGACGCCGTCAAAACGCAACGCGCCACTGACGCCGCCCACCCAGAGATACTCGTCTATTGTCTGTGAAATCCAATACGGAGTGTTCGGCAAGAATCCGTCTTGTATTTGCCAGGCAGTATGCCCGTACTGGGTAAGGCGTTTATTCGGATCCAACGCGTGAGCCGCGCTTAACGTGAGCCACAGCGATAACACGCAAACCAGAAACAATCGCAGAACGTGGGAGCCCCGGGCTCTTGATGCGCACATGGCGTCGGCGCAACATCGAATCGACATGGGCAACCATGGCGCTCAGAATATATACCGAACCTGACCCTGCCGCGTGTCAGGTCGCACTGACCGGCCGCATCCCGCTTTCATTGCTGGATTGGCTCGACGTGAGATCAGGACAGTTCCGCCCTCAAATCTGGCCATCGTCTCGCGCGACTCCGGGAACGCCGGTTCCTTCCTCACGGATTGGCCGCGAGATGCCAAGTCGTCTCATCTTGGCCAGCAGCGTGGTCCGCTTCAGTCCCAGTTTCGCCGCTGCACCATTTGGTCCACCCACTACCCAGCCGGCTTGCTCAAGCGTTTCCACGATCAGAGCTCGATACGAGTCTTCCAGGCTCATCGACGATGGAAACGCCCGGGTGCGATGCAGACTTGGGATCGTGAGCTCCGTTTGCTTTTTATGCAGTGGGTTTGGGAGCACGCCGTCGCGGGAAAGGATAACCGCGCGTTCCACTAAGTTCTGCAACTCGCGAATGTTGCCGGGCCAGGAATACCACTGGAATGCAGACATGGTTTCTGGAGAAATGCTGTCTACTTGCTTCCCCATGCGGCGGCTAAACATCTTCACGAAATGCGTGACAAGAACAGGAATGTCTTCCCGGCGCTCTCGGAGCGCCGGCAGCAAGATGGGGAAGACGTTCAGACGATAATACAAGTCACTGCGAAATTGCTCACGAGCTACCATCTTCACCAGATCCCGATTCGTCGCCGCCACCAGCCGAACGTCCACTTTGTGAGTGCGACCGCTCCCTAAACGCTCGAATTCCTGCTCTTGCAACACACGCAGCAACTTCGGCTGGAGTGCCGAGGGGATGTCGCCGACTTCGTCCAAGAACAGGGTACCTTTATCGGCCATTTCGAAGCGTCCGATCTTTTGCGCGATGGCCCCGGTGAAGGCGCCCTTCTCATGACCGAACAATTCGCTTTCCAGAAGATCCAGCGGGATGGCGGCGCAATTGAGTTTTACAAAAGCGCGTCCGCAACGCTGACTGGCGTTGTGAATGGCGTGAGCAATGAGTTCCTTTCCTGTACCGGTTTCCCCTTCGATGAGGACAGTCGAGTCTGTGGGTGCAACCTGCTCCACCTGGTCGAGCACAGATTCGAGGGCAGCGCTATTGCCGATGATCCGCTCGAACGTTCGCTCGGCCTGATCCGCCGCCCCAATGTTCGTGACTGCTGCATAATCTCCCACGGAAACCTCTACACTTATTAAAGCTGCCCACGCGATTGCAATAGCCGAGGTTGCTCACATATCAAGTGCAGTACGGACCCTTTTGAGCAGCAGGTGATGATCGAATGGTTTTGTGAGGAACTCGACTGCACCCTCTCTCATTGCTCGAATTCTCATCCTGGCATCTCCATGAGCCGTGATGAAGATGATCGGAATATTGCATTCCTCTTCTTTCAACTTGGCCTGCAACTGCAGACCCGACATCTCCGGCATACGGATATCAACAATTAGGCACACAGCCCGAGCATGCAAATCGGATTCGAGGAATTCTTCCGCGGATCCAAAACACCGTGCCACCAGCCCAGCCGCTTCCATCAGGTCGCGCAGGGAATCTTGCATGGCCTCGTCGTCATCAACGATCGCTATCAATTTGGACGTACGGTCCACCGACATGTGGGCAGCTTAACGTCATTACTTCACTTGGAGCAATCAAACTTTAGGCTGATTGAACCAGACTTTAGGAGATTAGATCCTTACTCTCGATAATCGGGCGAGAAAAGGATGGATTCGCGAAAAGTGGACTTTGTCGGGCATGGACCGTGGCATCGGGAACCGATTAGCCAGGTCCCATCAACTTTGTCGGCGCACATCCTCATGTTGAAACAACGCTGCCGCAGAGTGTGACGGCCTCCGTTGGTTGGATATTTCAGTGGCCGGAGTTTGCGCGGAGTATATATTCCGTTCTGGGATTTCTGATTATTCCGGCCGGAAAGAGCAATGTGCGTGTCGTCGGGGATCGTCCAGATACAAGGAGGCCGGCAAGCGACCCATGGAACTGCAAGAACAATTCGAGGGGAGTTAACAGCGGAAGCTATGCCGTCTTGCGCCTCGCGAAAAACGCTCTGAATGCCTCCTTCGCCTCGTCGGACCTTACTCGCTCGGCAAACACCTGGTTCTCCAATTTCACAGCTTGCTCCAGTTGTTCGCGGAATGCCTCCTTCATGAGCCGCTTGCATGCCTGCAGTGCCCCAAGGGGCTTGTCCGCCAGGATCTGTGCGGTTTCCGTTGCTGTGGCCAGTAGTTCCTGATCAGGGATGACGTTTGTGACTAATCCAAGCTGGGCTGCTTGTAAGGCGCCGAACGGCTGTCCCAACAGAATCAGTTCGGCGGCGCGCACATATCCGAATCTCAGCGGAAGCAAGCAGCTGCTTCCAAATTCCGGCACCAGCGCCAAGTCCACAAAAGGCAGTTGGAATTTTGCAGTGTCCCCCGCGTATACAAAGTCGCAATGAGCCAACATAGTGGTTCCACCCCCGATCGCCGCGCCTTGTACGGCGGTAACTAGAGGTTTCTCAAAATTGATCAGGGCGTGCATCAATCGCGACTGCGGACTTTCCCCTGCTGCTGGCGGATTGTTCATGAAGTCCTCGAGATCATTGCCCGCACAAAACGAATCTCCCGCGGCGTGCCAAAGCGCAACCCGTACCTGATCGTCGTTCGCTGCGTCCTCAAGGAACTCCGCCATCGTGATATACATGCTCGAAGTCATGGCATTCTTTTTTGCTGGACGATTCAGCTGAATGCTCAGGATATTTCCAGAGCGTTCCGCAACAATGTCACTCATCTCCGGTCTCCAGTATGTGAATTCGCGTGCATCGTATCTTCCTCCAATAATTTCTTCCAATCTGCGCGGTGCTCATGTGCCCCAGATAGACGGAGGCCGGGAGGCTGGTCTAGCTCTCTTTCGATCCTGTAGCGTACGAGTTGAGCTACCGTCACCATCGTGAGGCCATAATCTGAGCAGAACCTTGCCAGATCGGAGCCGCGTGCCATACTGCCATCGCGATTCATGATTTCGCAGATCACCGCCGCGTGATGGAGTCCTGCCAAGCGTGCGAGGTCAACAGACGCTTCTGTTTGGCCGCGTCTTTCGAGAACACCATCGGGCCGGGAGCGTAGGGGAAACACATGACCAGGGCGCGCGAGGTCTTCAGGGCGAGTTCGGGGATCGACCGCAGCCAAGATGGTTTGCGCGCGGTCGTAAGACGAGATTCCGGTCGTCACACCCCTTCCTCGCACATCGATCGAGACCGTAAACGCTGTGCCAAGAGTCGCGGTGCTGTTGAGCACCATGGGTCCCAATTCCAGCTGGTCAAGCCGCTCGCCGGTCATCGCGATACAGATCAAACCCCGCGCGTGAGTCGCCATAAAATTGATTGCTTCAGGAGTGACCATTTCTGCCGCGATCACGAGGTCACCTTCATTCTCACGATCCTCATCATCCACAATGACGATCATTCGTCCGGACCGCAATTCCCTAATTGACTTCTCGATCTCGGCGATCTGCACTGCTTGGGTAAGAAGGCAGCGCTCATCACCGCCAGACACACGCGGAATTTCGGGCGAAACAAGTAGGTCCACTGCGCTAGCGTGCTGACTCGACATAGGTGCTCCGATTAAGGCCAATTCCTCCATTCGTTCACATGATGGTGAGCGAATGCCCCATCCTTTTCTTTTTGGTCCGCAGGTACGGTAATGCATAAGGGCTTGGCGGCGCTTCGCAGGCAATCAGTTCGATGACTTCAATTCCACCCTTTGTCAGTGCTTCAACTTTTCGCGGGCTGTTTGACATCAGGCGGACCTGCCGGATCTTAAGTTCATGCAGGACAGCCACGGCCAGGCTGAAATCACGGCAGTCGGCGTCAAAACCCAGAGCTTCGTTCGCTTCGATCGTGTCGAGACCCTGATCTTGCAAGGCATAGGCTTTCAGCTTTGCCATGAGCCCGATGCCACGGCCCTCCTGATACTCGTAGATCACCAGACCCGATCCCTCGTCCGCAATAGCCGACATTGCGAGTTCCAACTGTCCTCGGCAATCACACCGCAGAGATCCGAGCACTTCTCCGGTCAAGCACTGAGAATGAATGCGCAGCAAAGGCGCTCGATTTCGCAGATTGCCCGGCGTCATCACCAAGGCAGTTTCACGTTCTCGTTTGGCCATGTTCGCTCGTTCAAAGCTGATCAGGTCGAAGATGCCAAAAACTGTAGGCAGGTGAGTGGAGGCCACTCGAACGAGGGTGCTTTGTCCGGCCCGGAAGCCGTGATTCCTCTTTTTAGGCCTTTCAGTCAATCTTGAATTCATTCGAATGCGCCGCCCGTCGCCTGGATAACCTCGTCATTGCCAGTAAATCCCTTGAGATCTCGAGATTGCCGCCCTGAAGTCATTGCAACTCGCGTCATCGCTCTCCTCAGCCCATTTTCTGTTTGACCGCACGATCCCGAGTCATACCTGAACCGTCTAGCACTGGTGCTTGCATGCAGCCTTCCACAATCTGACTGGAACTAGTTACTCAATGATTCTGTCGCGCCTGGGAGTTGCTGAACACCAGCTAGATTGTTGTTGCTGATGGCAACGCAAGTGCTTTCTAAAGAGTGAAAGTCCCTGACGCAACTTTTACGTTCGCATGCCACCGCATGGTGGACGAACGAGGCAGAGGTTCTGTGTCAAGGGTTATGACGTTTCTGTCAAAGTGGCACAAGTTAGCGGCGCTCTGTACGCGCCCGATCGAGAGGAGCAACCATGCTTAAGCTAGCGATTTTGTTTTGTATCTCGTTGACGATGTTTTCGGCTTTTGGCCAGTCCGCGTCGAAGTATCAGGTGGGAACGATCACTGAGGTTAAGACTCATCAAACTGCCGGAAGCCGCGCCTCTAACACCACGAGCTATGACGTTTCGGTCAGGGTGGGCGACACAATTTATGTGGTTCTCTACACGCCACCGCCAGGCCAGGAGACTGTGAAGTACGCTGCGGGACGCGAACTGCTCGTGCTCGTGGGAAAAGGCACAATTCGCTACAATGATATTTTGGGTCAATCGTTCGAGGTGCCCATAGAAAGCCAAACATCTGCCGCGAAGCCTAAACCGGCAAAGCCAGTCTCCAGGTCGACAGAGTAATTGTCGAGGTGTTGTTGAACTGGAGAAGTAGAACCGGAGAAGTAGAGATGAGGCAACAAAATAGAGCAACGTCCCGCGGTAAACTGGCGCTCTCGTTCGGGACCGCCGTTATGTTCGCGATGGCCATGCTCGCGGCGGAAGCGAGCGCCCAGACTGCTGAAGAGCACCTACCGCAGCTGTCAACAGTCATTGAGCCGTTGAGGGCTGGGGTAACTGAAAGCCAAGTATTCTCAGAACTTGCCGCGCACAACGAGCAACGAAGGACGGCCCTTCACGACTATAGCGCCCTGAGGACTTATCAGGTCCTTGATCTCAACGGAAAAGTGCACGCCGAGGAAGTCGGACGGATGCAGTTTCTCGCCCCGGACAAGAAGGTGTTCACAGTTGATTCCGAAGCTGGGTCTGCTCTGGTCCGACACATGGCGCTAAATCCCCTGATCAAGAGCGAGATCGAAACGGCAGCCGGGAAAGAACATCATGACAGCACCATTTCCATTGACAACTATTCCTTAAACCTGCTTGGCGAACAACAGGTTGGTGCGTATCGTTGTTTCGTCGCGGAGGCTCGGCCTAAGCGAAAAGACAAGTATTTGTTTGAGGGCAAGCTTTGGATCGATGTTGAAGATTACTCGGTGGTGCGGATCGAAGGCCATCCTGCGAAACAACTGTCCTTCTGGATCCAACGGGCTGACTTCGTGCGGCAGTACCAGAAAATTGAGGGATTCTGGTTTTCGCAGAAAGATCAGACACTGGTCCAGGTACGGCTGTATGGGAAGAAGATTCTGACCATCGATCACCGGGACTATGTCGTGAATGCAGGTCAGAGCAAGGATGCGCAGGCAATCGCTCCGGGAGCTGCCATCGCTTCGACTTCATCACGTTGACGCGAGAAATTCGTGCCGACTCCGGAATATCCCTCTTGCGCTCTGCGCTATTTCACGTGCCCGCCCCTGCGGGTGAACCTGCCGACCAGAAATTCCTGGGCCACGCTTGCGCCGATCAGCTCAGCCGTGCCGATCGCAAAATTGCTGAAGACCAACCCCACGCCACGATTGGACTGGGGATAGTAGAGGTTCGACAGAGTCGATGAGGCCAAATCCCCACCCAAACTCGAGTAGTTCGGTTGCCAGTCTCCGTTATCCCCCTTGGAAATAAACGGACTGAACATCGCATGGCGGAATCGGGAGCCGGTCGTGCCTGTTCCCTGATAGAAGTAGCGCGGGTCCTGGTGCAGAAGCGATGGCAATATGGCGCCGCCGATGAGGATGTCAGAAAAACCATCAGCGGCAGTTGCGCCAACACGCTGTCCAAATGCGCCCCAGCCCTGGCCATAATTCAAACTATTCCCAGCCTGCCTTGCGGCAGCGACCAGGAGGACTCCGGCTGCGGTAACTGGATCTGCGGATACTTTCAGGGCCAGCTCGAACTTCATTCCCGCGGTCAGTGGCGCTGGATCGCTCTCATAAGAAACATAAAAGTTCGGAATGATTCCGTTGCTTCTCCTCAGCCTTCAGTTGCTCGGTTGCAACCCCAATGGGATCGTAATGAACATCAACCGTAGTACGTTCGGTTGCAATTCGCAGTTGGATGCCGGTCACAATTTTGAACTGCCCCGTACTCAACGTGATCGGGGAAGACGTCCAGTCTGCAAAACCTTTGGCGGTAATGTTGATCTGATACGAAATGCCCGGTTTCACATCATGGAACTCGAACAATCCGTTTTCGGTTGTCACGACGGTGCGAGAGTCATTGCTATCAATTTCCGTGAGAACAACCGTCGCGTTCGGGATCGTATCGCCATTAACGTCGGCGGCGGTACCTACAATTGTTGTTGTCGTTGTCAGCGCGCGGTTGTTCTGGCTCCAAGCCGGGCCGGCAAAGGCTAACGTGATGCCGAGTGCAACACCCAGGTAGACATGCGTGCGTTCCAAGCGGAGCCCCTCCACGCTCAGGAGCAACGCGAACGCCAAATTCCAAACTCGTTCCAGTCAACCCCCGTCGGCCAACAAGTCAAACTATCGCTGTGGCCGCTGGCGGCTACGCGATCTTGGTGCATGCTCTGGTCGCATGTGCCGCGCAATCTTTGCTCGCGCGCGAGCCAGTTGAGCTTTGACTGTTCCGCGTGGCAACCCCAGAATTCGAGCCGTCTCAAAGACCGAAAGACCCATCAAGACACGCAGCTGAAATGTTCTTCGCAAAGTAGGCGACAACCGTACGGCGCATTCTTGCAGGCGCGCAATGAGCTCCAACTTGCGGCACTCATCTTCAGGGCTGGGGCGCGTGTCCGCGATGCTTTCCCAAAGGAAGTATTTTTCCTCGCCTCCCGTCTCCTCATCCAAAGACAAATGAATCTGGCGGGGCCGTTTGCGCAATTGCATCAGCGCACAGTTGCGGACAATTGTGGTCAGCCAGGTACTCATCTGCGACTGTCCCCTGAATTGGTCGATATGTCGGTAAGCGGCCAAAACAGCTTCCTGAACCGCGTCCTCCGCGTCGGCTGCGTTGCCCAGAAGTCGCAAAGCGCATCGATAAAAAGAACGCAAGCGGAGTGACAGAACTTCTTTCATTTCGAGAACTGCGCTCTGGTGGCCGGACACATCCATGCAGGGATCATTGTTAGTGGTTTGGGTTTGCATTTCACATGTCGACTCGCATCGCATGGCAGCAAAAATGCACGTTGCCTGCCAAAAGGCGGATTGCATCGTGAAGCCCGCTTCAACGCGAATTTCAAGCCCTGTCCTGCAGTTTGCTAGGCGCATTTTGGGGCTCTGAGAAAATTCGGGTCCTGGGCAGTTTAGGATCCTGTGCTCAATCAATTGACGCGTTATTGACACTGACAGAACTTCCAGTGCTGGCTGAGATAAGACCGTTCTCCACTTGGTATTTCGATCCTCTCAATCTCAATCATTTAGCAATTCGTGCGGCAAATCACTGACTTGGCACGATGCTTGCATATCCGTGGTCGCCGGTAGTTCAGCGATGTCAGTGCCTGCCTGTTTGGAGATAATGCGAATGCCGTTGTACACCGCTATCACCGAAGATGGATTTGTGCCAGAACAGACGAAGGCAAAAATCGCGAAGGAAATCACGCGGATCCATACCGCGATTATGAAGGTCCCCGATAATTTCGTTCGAGTGGTCTTCCTCTCATATCCCAAGGGTTCGGGATTTACAGCGGGTAAAGCAGCCCCTACTGGCGCGCTGAACTGTGTATTGCGGACCGGCCACACCGATGAGGACAAGACCGAGATGCTGAAGCAACTGTGGTCGATGTTCCAGGACCTCACCGGCATCCCCACCGATCAACTGGTCATATCCCTCCAGGAAATTCCCTCGAGCAACGCGATGGAGATGGGGCAGATCATGCAATCCGTCGGTCACAAATAGGGTGCGCCAACGAGCGTATGCGCTAATCGGCGAGCCGATAACACAGCACCGGGCAATGGGAAGCTAATCAGGTTATTGGAGGGCAACGCGATTGCTTTGTCATACCGCATCACGAATAGGAGAAGATCATGCATAAATTCCTATCAGCAGACCC